>JGI10211J14876_10000283_pt1 | contig 21346 bp, 22 predicted proteins | sample Etolagsediment_FD_14876 | JGI IMG/M metagenome (IMG submission 14876)
GGATTACACCAAGCGTATCCATATTCAAATCCACTTTTTCCCACAAGTTTTAATGAATGAATACCATTTTTCATTTTATTTCTTAACCTTAATTTTATAACATTCTTGTCCAAACCATCAACAAAAAGTAAATTTTTAGCTACACCAATAGTTGGAATACCAAACTCCACACCAATGTGAGTAGCAGATCCACACTTCCTTTGATGTAAAATACCATTACCATCAATTATAACCACTTCTGGCTTGACTGCTTGGAAAGCAGGATCAACCTTCACTAAATTCCAAATCTTTTTAAAACAAGGCACTTCACAAAAAGCCAAATAGCCACTTTTATATGGTTCTCTTTTTCCATCAACCGCATCATTATATTCTACACATTTTTTATAAACAACATTCAATTCATCATCAATCACAACAAAAGATACGACATCGTTTCCATTGGTTTTAGAATAAGAAATATCAAAACCTCCTACATATTTCACTTTTCTCACTTTTGACCATGTTTCAATACGCTTTTTAGCAAGTTTTAATTGCTCGTTGTCATAATCCATAATATCTTTATTAAGTACTCTTTAAAATAAAAATGAAAAATTAATTTAAAGAGATGTAATTCTTTTTATATACAACATGCCAAAAAAGTTGAATTTTATTGAGAATGGAATGGAAACGTGGAAGTTCAGACCTACTTTAAGTAGAAGTGGAAAGGCGAAATATAAGAATGATTTGAAGCATATTGTGAGAGCAACTTCAAACATTTTTGGGGTGCCTGTGATAATCATGAGTGACTTACATAGTCATTCTTTTGAGTTGTTCGAGAGGATGGTTGAGAAGGGTACTATTGATTTCACGAAATATTATATGATTGCTGTAGGAGATATGGCGGGGGATTATGTGAGAGGTAGTGATGGAAATCCAACGGATTTCTACAATTATCTTTTAACTGATTTGAAGGTAAAAGGTTTGTACGTTGTACAGGGAAATCACGATTTACCTCCAAGTCAAAGTGATGTCGATCACAAAACTAAAATATTTGTTCAAAAACATATTTTGAGGGATGGTGAAGCTACGTCTTCTCCATTTGGAAAGGTTGGAGGTGTAAATGGAATTATTTCCAATAAGCCTCATCCTTACAAGATGAATGAGAAAAAGTTTTTTAATTTCATGTATAAATTGATTCCACAACATCTCGATGTATTGTTGACGCACGATACACCAAGATTCTTCTATGAAGATAGGGAATTTATTGGAAAGGATGATATCTATAAGACAGCTTTGCGTATCAGACCAAAGGTGTACATTTATGGGCATTGTCATCATCCACAACTTCACACAGTTCATAAAGATATTCATTTTTTGAATGTTGACGGACGTGTAGTTATTGTTGATCCTCTTGATGATTGATTTAAAAAATTTGTAATTATAATATAATCTGTAAATATTATGGATTTTGCCAAATGTGTTATTTGTGATAGTCGAAATTCTTTTAGGAAGAAAATAAAATGTCCTAATGGGAGTGGTAAATTTTGTAAAAATTGTATAAACTGTGAGATGAGATTCATAATAATCAGATGGTGGAATATTATCCACCCAATGATTATTGGTATTATATTTACCAGTTTTATTATTATCATCTTCAATGATATCTTTGATAGATATCTTTTCAATAATCAATTCATGTGGCATATACATCTTTTATATTCATTAATATAAAAGAATTTAAAAATCAATTTTTACCATACTTTGGTTACCATTTTATATAATAATTAAGGTGCGTTTTTTAACATAAAGATGAATATATATCTTAATAAGATAATGACTGATTTGTTTATGAAAAGTATTACTGAATATTTTAACAAAGCTGAATCCAAAACACATGAAGAAACTCATGATATGGTAAAAGTTACTGTAATTGAACTTATTGGAAATGTAAATGAACAATTATACAAGTTTTTTATGAAAGAATATTCAAAATGTGTATATGACACAGACTTAGTTCTTGAATTAACAACAACGGGAGGAGAATTGACATGGGGATACATGATCTCTCAAATTCTCTTAAGACATAAAGGACATGTAACAGTGAGAGTTCCATATTATGCAATGTCTGCTGGAACAATCATTGCACTTTCTGCTGATCAAATTGTATTAAGTCATTGTGGTTGTTTGGGACCGATTGATCCTTATATTTATGGATTAAATGTGCCAACAAGTACAAAAGTTTTTAAGGAATATAATAGACGTACAGGTGGAATGTGTAAGGCTTTTATGTCTTTATTTTCATTTGATATTGTGAATTGGGGATTGACTAATATTGTGACCAATTATTGTGAGAAGATGTTGGGAAGGATTGATAGTGATCACAAACAGTTGATTAAGAGACTCTTGGGTAAGTATGGGGATAAAGCTGATAATATTTATGAGTTTTTCACTGATGCTAATCATCATCAAACACCTATTTATTTGAGTGATATTCCGGAGGAGTTGGGATTGAATATTAAAGAGGATGTTGTGCTTTTGAATAAGAGGTATGAGAGAGATAATCCAAAATCTGGTGTATTTGACTTTTTTGGGAAGAAGGGAGGAGATAATAACATGTACACTCAATACTCCAAAGAAATGTTAAATACTGGATTGGATTTTTATAAGAATTATCTAAACAGTAAGCTTCCACAAAATGATCAAAATAATATTAAACCAATTTCTCCTTTATCGGTAACTGAATCAGAAGAGAAACCTTCATCGATTAAAAATGATTTAACAGAAAGTGCGAATGAGTTGGTAAAAGAAGTTATTGAAACTACAATGGATGATCATGTTTATTTTGATGAAAACGAAGGTGGTTTAGTAGAAGAGTAATAAAAAAAATTTATTTTACATATTAATGATTTAATTGGAACAATTACATCATTATGACTAGTTTGGAAAGGGTGTAATAAAATTATTGGAGATTATTGGTAAAATTTCTGTAAAAAATATAAATTATTTATTATAAATAAAATGGAAAATCTTAAAATTACTTTTGTTTCGTTAAATCGTGATATTGTTAAAACGGTTAATGATGTGTTTTCTGGTTATAATAATATATCTGCTATTCACTCAAATATTGGTCAATGTAGATCACATGATTGTATTGTATCTCCTGCGAACTCATTTGGCAATATGGATGGAGGTATTGATCGTGCGATAAGTTATATGTTGAACACAATTGATGATAGGGATTATATTGGAAAAAAAGTAAGAAAAGAGATACAAAAAAGATATAGAGGTGAGCAACCAGTTGGAAGTTGTATGATTATTCCAACAGATAATAATAAATTTCCGTATTTAGCACACACACCAACAATGAGAATTCCAAGAAATTGTGTGGGAACTCTCAATCCATATTATGCATTCAAAGCTGTTTTGTGTGATATTTTGAATTTTAATGAATATATGGCAAGTGTAGGTGGAAAGAAGATTAAAACCATTTTGACAACAACATTTTGTACAGGTTGTGGAGAAGTACCTTTGAGAATGGCTTTGTTACAGATGAAGAAAGCTTATGATGTTGCTCGTGATGGAGTTAAAATAGGATGGTCAAATGTTAATAAATTTGATCAAGAATTGGAAAAACTTAGAAAATTAACAGTTGAAGAAGATTTGAAAGATTTACTATCTCACTCTAATAGTAAACAGGTTAAGAAGCTTGTTATTTAAACATGAAGTGTTTATTGTTAAACATGTGGTGTTTATTGTTTATTGTTTATAGGTGTAACCATATGTGGTACAATACCATTTTAATAATTTCTTTGTTTCCTCTGGCAATCGATCATAAACAGATTGATCGATTACAGGTTTTGGGTATTTTTTACCATTATATAATTTACCGCTATTTTTCTTTTGTTTACTAAGGTTATTCAAATTTATACCTGTTCTATTGAATTTATTTAGTGGTGATACATTTTCAATTTGGCAAATAACATTTGGGAAAAGTAATCCACATAGTTTACTCCAATAAACAAGGGTTTTAATAGCGATATCTACTTGTTCTTCAAATGGTGTATTATCGGTAACATCTTTTGGTAAATCTATTTCCAGTTGTTCTTTTATGTGTTTTCTTCTAAATTTATAACTAGCATTATTAGGTGAGTATTTATTTTCAAGCATAATACTTGGAATAGCAGTATATGGGTTTCTGACAATATGGATGACAACTTCGAAATAAAATTTATCTCTGATTATTTTACACCATGGGTTGTCAATATCATTAACAGATAATAACCATGAGGATGTTCCATTTCTCATCATTTTTTCATGACCAATATTGTATCCCATTTTATTTAGATAATGGGAAATAGATCCTGTTCCACATCTTGGGTGACCAATACAGAGGAACTCTTTGTATTCTACTTTTTTGTGATGATCTTTATTCCTCTTTCTATCTTGTTTGTTTATATTTTTGGGGTGAATTTCTGAAAAAAATTTTTTATATCTTCCTGTTGAAAGATCAAATACAGGAAGGGGTAACAAGGTGAAGTGTTGAATTGATCTGTCCCTATTTACAAGTTGTTTGTGAATATATACATCACTTGTTGTATTGATTTTCTTTAAATTTTTTAGAAAAATTATAGCAAAGGGTCTATTAATTATAAAACAAGGGTTTGATGGCACTTTTTGTTTAGTAAAAGTCAATCTGTTTGGATATTTATGTAAATGATTTGCAAAAGAAGCACCCAATCTGATTAGTAAAGGTTTTGAAAGATTTATACCCAATCTTCTGAATGTTTGAAGATTAATCATTTTTCTCATATTTGCAATACCGTTTGGCATAAATTTAACATCATCTTCACAAATCATAACTAATCTTTCATAATTTTCAGCCACAATATCTTTCATAACTCCTATAAAACTACACCAATTTCCTATTTGTGGAGGTACTAAAGAATTATTTTTACACCCACACCTTTTTTTTCCACATCTAAAACAAGGAGGAAATTTACTAACTAAATCTCCTTTCATTAAGTTAATTACTTCTATGCTATCTTTATCAATTGCATCAAATATTTTCATCTTATTTCCCAATCCAACTCGACATAGTTCATTTGTAACATGGAAGCGTCGATCTTTATTTTTTTTCAAATTTATGACATAAACTTTATTTAAAAGTTTAAACATCAATCTTAAATTATTTATACAGGATATAAATAATTTAAAAAATAGACACATATACAACATAGTAATAATGAAAAACAAAATTATTCAAACTACATTTAAACGGTTAATTTCAATGACCAATAATAAAGTAAACAAGCCAAATGTTCTTAAGGAATTTGGTCAAGGACTTGTTATTCCTGTTGCATTTTTTACTGTGGTGGGGGCGGGATGCTACGCTGTTGATCGGGCTTATGGGATTGGTCAAAATAAATAGTTTTTGAACCATCACTTTGTTCTTGTTCTTGTTGTTCTTGTTGTTCTTGTTGTTCTTCTTGTTCTTTAGGTATAGGAACTACTTCATCTGCAAAAATTTTCTTAAAAATTTCACAAGTTGGAAGATGGCCTTCAGTCTCAAAGTTTCTAACAACTTGTTGATCATTTCTTGTGTTTAAAATTGCAAAGACGTAATTTTCAACATATCCGTCACACTCTTCTAGAACTTCTTTGAAGATTTCGGCGACATATTTTGGAGGATTTCTCCAAGCACCGCAACCCAAAGCACCTAATACAATTGTTCTGTGACCATATTTATTTGCTATTTGAATGATTAGTTTTATTTTTGTTTTTAACATTTGTGTGTCTCTTTCGTTCAGTATTTTTTCGTTTTCGGTGCCATCTTCGTTATGTCTATAAATAAGATCTGGATATTTGATACCTGGGCAAGCAATAAAAGCCAATTCTGGCCAAAATCCATCAGGAATTATTTTCCAACCTGATTTTTCGGTTGTTTTAACAACTTTTACTTCAGGTGAATATATTGCTTCATCTTTACGAATTGGATATAATTTTTGTACAAGGGTTAAATAGTAGTTTGTGCGTCTAAAAAGAGATTCTTCTTGGGCGCCTGATCCACTTTCTATACAACCACCTGCGAAGTTATCATCTGCAAGGTTGAGAACAAGTGGGTTTTCGTTTATACAATGAAGAATTGAACATTTGATTGCATCCATATTCATAAATTTAATTGTTGATTTTTCAGACTGTTTGACCCACTGATAATTCTCATCATATTGTAGTTTTACGGATTGATTGTTTGGATAAAGCCTTTTTTCCTCACATATTCTTCTGGTATCATTCCAACATTCTATCCTGTCCATAAATACTTTACTCATTTCTAATGTTTTTATTTATAAAAAAATAGTTAAAAAGACGCGGAAAGGTTAATATTATGGAATCTTTAATATTATTTTTTGTTAGTATTGGCATTGTTTGTATCCTATTTTATTCAATTGTTATTGTTACATGTATACCTATTATCATATATGATCAATTCCGACGTCATAGTATTTACCAAACTATGTCAAAATCTATCCGCGTTGACAAAGCAGGATGTTGTGGGGACAATATGCCCCAGCAAAATTGATAAAAATTTTATTTCAATTTATAAAAATGTTCTTGTGGGGTATGAATGATGATGAAAAAATGTCTATTTTCGCACGAAGTTTGACTGGAGAGGAATACAAAATTTGTGTTAATCCGAAAGACAAGGTTTTGATGTTAAAGTATGAAATTGCTCAGAAATATGACATCGAAATTAGACTTCAACGACTCATTTATTGTGGTCAAGAGATGGAAAACGATTGTGCTATCAATTTTTACGATGTTGCTTCTCAAACAGTAATTCATCTGGTTATTATTGATGAGCCATCAGTTCCTTCTTCTTTGATAGAAACTGTTTTTAATATGGAAATAGCTTTTAAGAAACTTAGAAAAAAGTGTGAGCGTCTCCAAACTGAAAACGCATCTCTGAAGGAAGAGTTGGCTAAGATCAAGAAGGAACAGCAAAAATCTCCAAATCTAATTGACGGTAGTATGTCTGCTCTTTAAATAAAAATTGATTTTTTATATTTAAGAATTTGTTTTATAATATATAATAAATTATGACTATTAATAAGAAAGGTGGTAAACATAAACATTTCAAACGTAATAGAAATAATAAGACAGAAGATAGGAGGAATCCAAAGAATATTGACCGTGCATTGAATGAAATGGGTGAATATTATGCTATTATTTTGAAATCTCTTGGTAGTAAACGATTCGATGTAAAAATTGTGGATCGTTTATGGGAAAAAGGTAAAAAGAGAACGCATAATGCTTCAATAAGAGGTTCAAAGAAAATGAATCGTTACAGAAATCTTTTAAAAAATGGTAATCAATCCAATCGACTGATTAAGGTAACATTTGATAGTTCAATTCAACTTATAGATATTATTCATGCTTATCAAGATTGGGAAGGTGAATATTTAATTGAAGAAGAAATGTGTTTTCTAAATGGAGAACAAGAACAACGTATTGTTATTAATGGTATCGATGATACAGAAGGTGGATTCAAGTTTGAGACAGTTTCAGGTAAACGTAAAGATGTTTTTCGAGAGAAAAAGAAAGATACAGTTTCCATGTTCGAACTAACAGGAATACCATCTTCTGATGAAGAAGGTGAAGAAGAGGTGCAACATGAATTTGCTGCATTAAATAAGCAACGATATAAGAAAGTATCTAGATATAAGGATACAATGTCTAAAGAAGATTTTGATGCTTTTATTGATGAAATATAAGATCAAAAATTTATAAATTATTTTCAGAAAATACATCAACTATTGGTTATTCTTCTTTTTCAAGTAAAAATCTTGTGATACTATTCCCTGTTAAATATTTCCACATACATTTTACAAAAGATTGACAGTTTGCTTTTTTAGGATATTTTTGTAAACTACATAGTAAATCGTATCCTCTGTGAGCATTTTGAAATCTGAATACAATATCATTTAAGGTCTTGAATGTTGTTGGATTATCATTTTCTTCGAAATTATAACTATGTAACATTTGAAATTCTGCTGAATTTGACATGATACATCCAACTCTACTCATATTTCGGGTAACTCTGATATTTCCATTATAAAATCTAGAAACATCGCTACAAAACACACCTCCATCCATTTTTCTAGATATTGCCGCATATTCATAAAGATAATAAATATTTGGATGTTTTACATTATCCCCTGTATTATAAAAATGAACCAATAAAACAGAATGAACCCCGCATTGAAAAATCCAAATATCCATCAATTTATAATCATTCAATACATTAAAGAAATTTTTTCCAGTACGAGAAATACGATTTGCATTATTTACAAAAAGAATAGTAACCATTTTACCAACATGTCTATCCCCAAAACACGATACTATTTTTTTCTCAACATGGTTATTCCACGGAGAAACAAATTTTGGTTGATTTGGACGCAAAATATGCAAAATATCTTCCCTTAACTCACCAACATCTGCTTTATTTATCCATTGGTTACCTTTGTCCGTATTATACTCATCAAACGAATCATTAATATTCATAATAATATTACCAATATCTACATTTCTTGATTTTAAATCGGTGATAGATTCTTCTAAATATTCAATTAACTTATCTCTTATTGGTCTTTTTTTTCTAGATGATATTGTTATTACTTTTCTTACACGTACTCTATCAATAAATCTTTGTAATGCCTCCACTAACCTTTCGCGGTTTTCCAGAGTATTTCTAAAACATCCCCTCTGTTTCTTTGATGGACTACTAATTATTCTCCATTTCCATTTTTTGTCTTTATTGTAATACACATATCCAGCGGTAGCTCCGTTTTTTACACCTTTGCTGATTTAAAGTGCCGACTACTAATCAGGTAAAAATCAATTAAGGTTTGAAGAATTACCTTCGGTAAAAACAACTGATAGTCAAACTTTTATCCTTTATTATAAGGTGAATGACTGTAAATAAGAAATGGTCTTTAAATGTAATAACGTTATTTTGCTTTCTGAGCCACGTTTTTACAACCATAAGTTAAAAATCATAAGATTAAAAACTGAAACAACCTTATTTTTCATTATTGCTTATAATATATTATATATAATCCTTTAAGTTATTTTAATCGGCGTTTTAAATCAGCAAAGGTGTAAAACTCTTTTTCCCTTAACTCGCATATAATATATAACAGATTATAATATAATAAGTCACAAATCATTATTATCAACATTGATTTCAATTATCTGATCTTGATCTTGTTGTTCTAGTTGTTCTAGTTGATCTTGTTGATCTTGTTGTTCTAGTTGTTCTAGTTGTTCTAGTTGTTCTAGTTGATCTTGTTGATCTTGTTGTTCTTGTTGTTCTTGTTCATCTTCTGAATCAGGGAGTTCTTCGTCAACACCATCAGATTCGTTTCCTAAATCTAAAAAGAAATTATTAAGACAAGTAAAATCTTCATTATTTTTTTTATGAATGATCATTTCAATATCATCCGTAAGTTCATTTTCAACTGTAACAAATCTATGCCATCCATTTTCACCATAATCTATTTTAAGGAAATATTTTAACAACGGATCAACTTCAAATGTTGTTATATTATTAAGTTGTAATGTATTATAATCAACAGTATTACTCATAACTAATTTATTATTTTCTGAATAAAGTTCAAGAGTATAATTTGGAATATCTTTTGATACATTGACAAATAAATATGTTTTGACTGTTCCAAACAAGTCCAAGTTTTCTATTTTAATTTGGATGTCTTCACTCATTTTTATTATATAATATATCATCTTTTAAATAATTTTTATAAACTATTTAAAATATATGGTTAAAAATTTTTTATTTTATTTTATGTTTACCATGGGCTTCCAGCCATTTTTCCACCATATCCCTGTGGGCAGTTCAATCCTTGTGCACCAAGTTCTGGGCTAAAGGTTTGGACACCTGTACATTCTGGGCCTTTTTGGCCACCATCGGCGCATCCACTGATACAGTTTGGTCTGACATTGTATCCGGCTGGGCCATCAGGTGATGGGTTATCAAAGCTTTCGTGTTGTCTTTCTTCTTGTTTGAGTTGCATTAAATGTTCCTCGGATTTTGGGTCTTCACTATCATCTTGGTTTGTCATTTTTTCGACTTTTGTGGCATGTTCTTCATCATCAGATTCTCCTTGGTTTTCCATACCTTCAACAGATCCGCATGTTGATATAACGAGAGCCATAGCTAATAAGACAGCTAAGACTGGATCTCTCATGGCAAATAGAACGATAACGACAACAATTAACAATTTGACAACACCGATTCTCAAAACTTTGGAGACCTCGACGTTAACAACTGGTAATAATGTGGAGCAGTAGACAACTAAAACAATAATCAAAACGGTTCTCAAAACTGGGTGTTCTAAGAACTGTAAGCAATCATATAACTTTTTGTAACCGACGGCAAGTGGATTTTTACTAGGCATTTATATTTTATATAATATTTTTTTTTCAAAAAGAAAAGGATTTAAATAAATGAATACTTATTTAAGTAGTTATGAAACTGAAAGAACTTTTTGACGAGAAAACATATTTGGGGAAAAGGGGATATATTTTAAGAAAAAAGAAACTCACTGAAGAGGAATTAGAAAATATTAGAAGTGAGTTGACTGTTAAACCAAATGTTCCTACAACATTTAATGACAATATTAAAAGTTTCAAAGTTTTTTTGGAAAATAAGAATAAAATATACGTTCCTAAGTTTTATGGAACAACCCGTTTTGGAAAGGCTGAAGTGAATAAAATTCCAGAGGGACAAAATATAAATATTGATTTTGTTTTTAATTTGCGCGAAGAGCAAAAGAAGCCAGCTAATGTTGCTATAGAAAAGTATAATTCAACTGGAGGGGGTATTTTACATTTACAATGTGGATTTGGAAAAACAATTATTGCCTGTTATTTAATTTCTAAAATGAAAAAAAAAACTTTGGTGATTGTTCATAAAGAGTTCCTCCTAAATCAGTGGGTTGAACGAATCAATCAATCACTCCCAGATGCAAAAATTGGAGTCATTCAGGGGGATAAATTTGATATTGAAGGTAAAGATATTGTTATTGGTATGCTTCAAACTATTTGGAATAAGAATTTCCCATTGAATGCGTTTGATAGTTTTGGACATGTTGTTATTGATGAGTGTCACAGAATTTCTTCTGAAAAATTTTCAAGGGCTTTATTCAAAATTAATTCTAAGTATATGTTGGGATTATCTGCTACACCGACTAGACAGGATGGATTGACTAAAGTCTTGAAATGGCATATTGGTGACATTATCTTTTCCATGAAAGTTAAAAATGTTAATGAAGTTGATGTTAAGAGAGTTATGGTGTTCAGTAACAATCAAGAATATAAAAAAGAATTGGTTGATTTCAGAGGTCGTGTACAGATGTCAACTATGATTAATAATATTGCTTATTGCAAAATTCGTACTTATGCTATCATTAAATTTATTGTTGATACTCTTAATGAACATTATGAAAGACAGATTCTTCTCCTAAGTGATCGTAAACAACAGTTGGAAGATATTTACAACTTAGTTACTGAAAATGATTATTGTTCAGTTGGTTACTATATTGGTGGAATGAAAGAAGCCCAAAGAAAGGAATCCGAGACTAAACAATTGATTCTAGGTACTTTTTCTATGGCTAAGGAAGGGTTAGATATTAAATCACTTAATTGTTTGATTCTGGCAACACCAAAAAGTGATATTATTCAATCTATTGGAAGAATTCTAAGACAGAAGCATGATAATTTAAATCCTAAAATTATTGACATTGTTGATACATTTTCTGTATTTAATAATCAAGCCAAAAAGAGATTAAGTGTTTATAAAAAAAGGAAATACAATGTTGAAGATATTATGATTGATATTGATAATCTTAAAGTTCTAGGTAAGAAAACCCACAACTTTAATAAAAATAAGAAAGAACAACAACAAGAACAACAAGAACAAGATAAAGGTCCTCCTAAATTATCCTTCAGTAAACCTAAACTTTTTTAACGGTATTTTTTATCAAAATCTCTTTTACCTTTTTTCAAATCTTTAATAAAAGAATCTTTTATTAATTTAATCTTTTGTTCAAATGCTCTATTAGTATTGACTTCCCTGTTAATCTTCATCTTAGCTTTGTCTAATGAATTCTTTAACTTCTTCTCATTGTACTTATTAATGTGATTAATCTTGACTAATCTCTTATTCTCTTCACTTAATTCCTGAACAAGCTTTTGGTGAATCTTCATATTTTTAACAACCTTATTTATCTTCTTCTCCAAAATGAAAATATGTCTTTTAACAACAACATCTCCATATGTTCTATTAAATTCATTCAAATCAAATCCAAACTTGTTAACTCTCTTATTCTTTCTAGTAATTTCCATATGAATGTTATCTTCGACCAATGTTTCATTTTGTTCAATTAATTTCTTATTTGTCTCAACTAATTCGTTATATCTTTCCATTATTGTTTCAAATTCATTATTCAAAATTTTAATATTCTCTGTAATTTCTTCTTTTGCCTTTTTGTTAGCTTCATCTTTGATTTTTAATAATCTATCATTCTCGTCACAAAGATCAACTAATTTTCTATTTTTGTTGTTTAATTCCTCAATCTTTTTATTATTTGTTTTTAATAAAACATTCATTGTTTGAATCTTTGCATCTTTCTTGTTACAAAGATTTTCTAATCTATTAATCTGAATAACACTTGATTCATGATTCTCCTCAGCTTCACTAAGGCACTTATGGTAATTAAGTGTTTTAGTCTTCTCTTTAACTAATTCATCCTCTAATTTGGAGACTCTTTCTTCAAACTTCTCAGTTTTCCTTCTGTGTGTATTTCTCTCCGAATCTAAAATTGTAACGAAATTCTTCTTGTTTTCATCAATTGTTCTATTCTTCTCTGAAACTTCATCCCTCAATTTTGTTCTTAACTCCTCAATCTTACAATTCATACTCTTTACACAATTCTCACGCTCAACCTTTAAAGCTTGAATCATTGAATTATCTTTAATAGACTTTGTCTTCAACATATCATACTTATTTCCATATTCTGTCAATCCATTATTCAACTTCTCAATAGTTTTTTCCCTCATCTTGATAACATTATTCTGATTAATAGATTGAATCTTTAATTGATTAAAATCCAAATCCAAATTACTTAACTTAAGTTTATGCTCATCAACTTCTTTCTCAAGATCAGTAATTTTTCCATTCTTCTGTTGAATTTCCTTTGACAAAAGTTCAACTTTTTCATTTTCAACATTTCTATCTAATGTAACTTTCAAAATCTTCAAATAATCAATTCTATAAAAGATTTTCAAATCAATTGAATTCTTGTTAAGAACATTAAATTTCCATGAAATAATATCACCATTGTTCAACCCAACAGTAATGGTTGATTTTGTCTTGATATTTTCAATTAAAAACTTATTATCCCCAGTACTTTTTAAGGTCACAGAATCACCATCATATATTAAATTATCACCTAAAGAAATTGTTTTAAGTTCGCCATCTTTACTACCAATAGTAAGTTCTAACTCTATTGTCTTATTCCATAACCACGCACTCTCATTATTAAATGCAAAAATAATTTCTCCAATCTGTTCAGCAGTGTAATTGCCTTGTCCATTGTATACATGAACAGATTGTTTTTCTTCTAGAGGGATCTCAGTCATACTCATCTCTGAAAATCTTCCCCTATGATTCAACTCCTTTTCTAATTCTGTCTTCAAAAAACTAGTTTTACTCATATTATTTATACTAAATGTAATATATTTTTTATATATATTATATTTATTACATTTTCATAAGATTTTATACCAAAAACTTGTAAATTATTGGTTACTTCAACTTCGTTACTCTTAGATAGTACACCAACTTCGTTACCATTAGATAGTACTTCGTTACTCTTAGATAGTACACCAACTTCGTTACTCTTAGATAGTACTTCGTTGATTACACAAACTTCGTTACTCTTAGATAGTACACCAACTTCGTTACTCTTAGATAGTACTTCGTTGATTACACCAACTTCGTTACTCTTAGATAGTACTTCGTTGATTACACCAACTTCGTTACTCTTAGATAGTACTTCGTTGGTTACACCAACTTCGTTACCAAAATTTTCCTTTATTAACATAGTACTGGTGACTGCGACTAGGTACACTTGAAGTATTTGTACTTGTGTTATAGTAATTAGCCCATGGATTAAAAGTACTATTTGTATTATTTGTTGAACTAGTTGTATGAGAATTATCACCAGCTCTAGGAATATTCCCAAAGACACGCAAATTATTATTATTATTAGTCTTAGCTCTATTTTCCAATTGTTGTACTCTAGCCTCCAATGTTCTAATCTTTACGTCTTTCTTTTGAATAACAATATCCTTGTTCAAGATTGCTTTGTCCTTATCTTGGATGATTGTATTCAATTCTTTGACAATGTGTTCATTATCTTTAATGATGATATCTCTATCATTAAGCTTCTTCTCTAAATCTTTAATGAAAAAATTTTTAGTAACTGTACTATCATTCATTAGGTTTAACTCATCAAGAACATCATCTAAAATGCCTAAGTAATTATGGGAAAAGAACATTTCAAAATCAATAGAATTGGAATCTCTAACATTAAAAGACCATTCAACAATTTCATTATTGTTTAAACTAATTGTGAAATTTGCGTTATATTTTAAGTTTTTAATTAAGAATTTATTTTTTTCAAGTATTTCAATCTCGGTATTCTCAAGAAGTTCCACTTCCCTCCCAGAATCGAGATTCAACTCAACTTCAATATCCTTATTCCAAAACCAAGCAGTTTCGTTATTAAATGAGAATGTTAAGTAACCTCTGTACTCAGCCTTATATTTACCTTCCGTTTTGTAAACATGTGTAGACTGCTCTTTGCTCAATTCAACTTTTTGTTTGTAATCTGTACCTAAACCTTTAGCCAGATCATGAGATAAAATTGATTTCAATTGTTTGTGCATTGTCTTTATATAGTTTATATATAATTTATTTTTTATATACTTTTTATAAACAATCAAATTGGATAGAAGTAATTTCTCAAATAATACCAATTATTCCGATATGGTTGCCAATAAGGGTCATATACAGTTGGTTGCCACCACCAATTTCTTGGTTGATATCGAGTTGGAATATAGTAATCAGCAATTGCTTTTTCTTGTTTTTTACATTTTTGGGTATTATTATAAATCATCGCAAGTAAAATAATAACAAAAATTAAACATGTAATTAAAATGGTGATCATTTATAATTTTTATAAGATTTTTTTTAATTTCCAAGATGTGTTGGATAATTGCGTAAATATGAGTATGGATAGGTTGTGTGATACTTAAATGGATATCTGTATGGTTTGTTATAAATTGGTAAGGTATAGTAATTCAAAGGATCTGATCCAGTATCCCATTCATTGAATGGTTTTTTTTTGTAAGGAACAAAAGTTTCTAGCCATTCCCCTTTTTGTAAAAGCAAATATCCAACAACAGCTACAATAATTACTAATAATAATGTAACAAGATAATTCATATGTATTTAATAGATAATTTATTTCGATCCCCCAAAAATATTATATTGATAATATTATAATGAACGAAAATAACATCATTATGACCATAGTCATAGTTGTCATTGTAATTGTTGCCATCGCAATCATCACTTACGTCGCCGAGAAAAACTCAGGAAGTACAACCAATATCTTCCCAGTAATTAGACCAAACAGACCAAACAGACCATCTAAACCATTAATTGGTGGATGTGCTGGAACAAGATGGGGATGTTGTCCAGACGGCAAAACCCCAAGAACCGACAAACACGGCAAAAACTGCTAAGAGAGAGTGCCTCTCTCTTATAAACTCTACGCTCAGTCTTCACACTACGTGTGAAACTGGTTAAAGTGGGTAAAGTTGTTATTGCTTTGTTTAATTATAGCGTTTTTCAGTAAAGAATAAAACGAGATCAGCCAAGTTTAAAAATGAAACATTGCTTGCCAATGATTTATTAATATCATCATAACTATAAGCACCACCGTGATGTTTTGGACCAGAAACAATTCTCCAAACTAATTTACCTTTCTTATTTTTAACATAAGCACCAATAGCACCATTCCTAAAAATTTTAGGTTTATATACTCTCATAACTATATTATTAGAGTATATTTTTTAATTAAACAAAGGGAGAGTGCCTCTCCCTTTTAAACCCTACGCTCGAGCTTCCTACGGACGCTCGGTCAAATTCATAACCAATTCATAACCAATATATACCGCGAACATAGTGAGCGATAAGGGGGCCAGCGGGGGATATCCCCGCGTTATTTGAGGGATCTGGTGAAATATGTTGTTGGAATGGATGTGAACATTGTTGTAATTATCATAATGATTTTAATGATATTGATTGATGTTGTGTTCCATGGCATACCTGATGGATTATTCTTTGGATAGTCTGTTGCTGGGATAGCACTTCCAGATGAAGGTCTAAAAATCTTCTCTATATAACTTTGTGGATATTCATAAAGTATTGTTAAAATTTTAACAATTGGTCCACTATCACCAACAAATGTTCTTAGAATATATGAGATGATATAGAATGCAAATCTGAAAATAACAATAGAAAGTATAGCCCATGTTGGATTTACAATTGCAAAAGACACTTCAAATAACAAAATAAGTAGTGGTAAGAAAAATGCAAATGAACTCAACAATAAAACAACTAAATGTATAATATTATTTGAACTTGAACCAAACTTCAAGACAACTATATATGAAATAACTGAAAGAAATAATAATCCTAAAATATATGAAAAGTTTTCTTTAATTCCACTAAAAATACTTTGATAAATATTCTTCCCTGTATTATAATCATTATTATCAACAGCAATACTTTGATTAGTAAAATTATTATAGTTAAAAAGTAAACATATACCAACAATTATTACTACAGAAGAAACTCCAAATAAAATTCTTTGTGAAATATTTATACTTTGGAACATAGACAAATAGTATAAAACAAAAACAAGCATTAAAAATCCAAGGAAGCCCCATTTAGATATAAGAATTCCCTCTTCAATATTACCCTTATCATTAATTTTTTCGTAAAAAAGTAGATTTGTATCTCCACTATCATCATTACTTGATACAAAAAATGAGGAACTTAATCCAATTATCAAAAGAATAATAACTGATATAGCTATCATAAGGTATAATTTCCAATTTTTATTTCCAAAATCCATCATTCCAAATTTAAATTTATCAAAAAATAAATTACTATGCTTAAAAATATGAATATAAAATGAAAATAAACACCAAACAATAATTACTATTGCTGCTGAAGGCGCTCCCCAATTTGAAATAAATTCTTGTGTTCCACCTTCTAATGTAAAATTACTTGTATCGAATTTTTTATTCTTATTTTTCAAAACTTGACAAGTTAAATATTTAAGTTGATTTTTAACTGGTTCAGTATAATCATTCATATTATCATCATCCGAACTTGTCGCATATTTATAAATAAAATTGTTATAATCTGGATTTCCACCTACATAAATATCATATATAGGCTGTTCGTCAGTTGGAACATTAAGTGAAGGATTAAGACCACCACCAGCTACAAAATTTTTACATTTGTCAGTTATTTGATTCGGATTCATATCAATTGTTGTACCTGATGTTGTATTTGAAGTATAATTAGATTGAAGATCAAAGTAGATATTTGGTATTTGTGTACTACCGGTTTTAAACAAATTGTATTGTTCTTTCTCCATACTCTACTATAAAGTTAGATAACTTTTTTTCTGACATTTTAATAAATTAAGGAATTAAACTTTTCAAAAATGGAATCCATGAGAAAACATTAATATTTGATGATGGGTATGAAATAGACTTTCCAATATCATCAACTTCCATATGTAAATCAGGAACATTTAATTCCCCAATTTGTGCCAAAGCTAATAATAAGATTTTTATTAATTTAACACCAGGAATATCCCATGGTAAACCAGTTGGTAAATCAACTTTGTCAATATTCTCCACTCTATACAACTCCTTAGTAAATATGTTTCTTCCATTACCTCCCGTTTTCATATTCATAAAGTATTGTAATGGATACTCGTACAAAAGCGCATTCATATTAATTACAAAATTACTATTGCTCCCAAACTTCATTGTTAATGTTAAAATAGTATTCCAAAGGAATCTTAATCCAAAAATCAAAATTCCAAATATAACTGGATAACTATACCAAATGTAATAAATAGAGAAAAACATCACAACAAATGATAATCCAAGCATTGACCACGAAAGTGGCTTAAATATATTGGTAACAAAACTGTTTTGATTCTCTAAAAATAATGATAAAGCTAATAAACCAACAAATATTATAATACTTGGGACAAATAATATACCCTCATTTTTTCCACTAAATCCTGAAAATACATTCATATTTGTGTTAATTTGAGTCTTGACAATTAATCCATAATTATCATCAGTTTGGATAATACCAAATAGTAAATTCAAACTTATCAACGTACAAATTATGAAACCAGCAAATAACAATCTTCCAATAAGCTTATTTTTATTAAAAATTGTAAACAAAATAAATAAAATAACACTTAACAAAATCAAAACAATAAACCAGACAAGAGTTGTTGAACCACTAGTATTTGATGATGAATCACAATTAGAACCAGCAGCATCAATCTTAGCTGTCGTATTATTTGGATAATCACAACACCCATAAGTCGTATTAGCACAACCCGTACAATTTGTTCCAGCAATATCAGATTTTGCTATAGTTGAATTTGGACAACATCCATATCGAGTTCCAGAACATCCTCCAATAGTTTCTTCCTCCTCCGGTGTAGACGTACAATTAGACCCAGCAGCATCAATTTTCGCAACATCCGAATCTGGACAACAACCATATTGAGTACTAGCACATCCACCAATTGGTGCTTCCTCCTCCGGACAACAATTACTTCCCAATGGATCGATTTTATGTGTTACTTGATCATCACAACATCCCCAAACTGGAGTATCTCCATTCAAACAAGTCCCATCACCAGTTGTTCCAGAAAAACTTTCAATTAAACTAGTTGATGTAGAATTAGTTGTTGGAGGAACGAACACATAACTATCAGTTGGTGCATTCTCAGTTGATGTTCCAGCTGTTGTATAACTATAAATCAAAATAAGCGACCCAACTATAAATCCAATAATAATTCCAAAAATATTCCAAATCATCCATGGTATTCCATTACTTGTTATATGATATAATTCAAAAAATTTGTACATAGTTTTCATCAATGAAACCGTTCCAAAAATGAAAAGAACTGTACTAATTAAAAAAATAATAACTAATAATGTTTTGTTTGATGTGACGGAATTAGAAAATATATTTCCAACAGAACATTGGAAGATATTTGAACCATCACAAGTTGTTGCATCAGAATTGGAATAATCAATGGAAACTGCTTTGTCTTGTAAGACTTGACAAGCCAAGTTTTTCATTTGTGTTACTTTATTATCAGTTGAAGAAACATTTGTATTATATTTAGCATTATCTAATCTTCCCGTAACATAATACCACAAGAATGCATTGAGTTTGTTTGCTGGATTGCTTGATTGGTAGAACTGACTGTTTTTATAGTTTGAGTAGTTGGGATCATTTGTACTAATGAGACCGTCTGTTGAATTGTCGAAGGCACCACATTTTGTGGAAATATTTGAATAACTTTTTGATAAATTACCAGCAGTACCTTTTTGACTATCAACATATTTACTTCCATAAAAAACGTTTGCTACTGGTTTTAATTCTTGATCTTTGATTAAATGGGTAACTTTAATCTCATTCATATCTAATATATGTTTAGATATAAATTATTTTATAGGACTAATTGTGTTATTTTATAACAAGACTATCCTTATGTTTGAAATAAATAATCATTATAACAACTACTGAAATATATTTACAACATGTTAAAATGAAACTTGTTAATGGAACATTTGTAAAATAATCCATACTTGAAAATGTTGATATACCTCCACCCAAAAGGAAATACAAAATCATAAACACTACAGTATCTTTTCCTTCAAAGTAGAAATCTTTATTTACTATTCCCTTCTTTGTATTCTTATTGAGTTGATTACTCGATTTTCTTATGTCTAAACCTGCATACAAACATCTCAATAAATATCTCTGCCATTTTGGATTATTCTCATCAACAATATACTCATACCATTTATTATATTTTTTACCAAAAAGAACAGCAAGAGAGAATTTCAAACCGGTTAAAAGAACATTAATAACAGATGAACTTGCTATACCCGATGTTGGTGTATTATTATTTGTAAATCCAGTAATCAATATTTTAGTAGACACCGTACCCAATAGATGACCAATAATTTTATTCCCTTTATCAACCATATTGAAACCTAAAATTGGGAATGCTAATTGATTAGCTCTATCTATTACAACATCATCTTTAATATTGAAGTTAATAGCATTACCAAATAACCAATAAAATACGAGGTTCAAAGCTGATCCAATGAAATAATAAATCGAACTTGAGTATTTATCCCATGTACTTAAATCACTTTCATCACTAAGTTTGTAAGAAGTTAAAACATTGTAAAGCTCACTTGCTGTCATTTTAATATCCAAATCTTCAATAATTGTATTTAATCTTGATGTAATGTTGTCATTGAGAACTGTTGAAGTATCTGTGTTTGTTTTGAGAACACCATTACTTGCATTATAATTGATTATAACTTTGTTAATAACCTTGAAAAATCTTCCTAAAATCAAGAAAGACATACTCCAAAGTGGAAAGGAATAAAACATAGAAATACTTTCTGGACCTTTACCTTTTTGGAATAGAATAAAATAAATAATAAGGATAATTGTGATTACTGGGATGAAAACTCCATTTAATATTCCAATTACTTTTGAAACATCTTCTTCAAACATTGAAATAGTGTTTAATATAACAATTGCAATTGCTGGAATTATTAAAATAGAGGAGAACAATAAATGTTTACTTTTGTCTTCACTTGTAACTAATGAGAAAATGAAAATTCCAATTATAACTAAAAGCGGGTAAACAAGTTCTTTCAATATTTTAGTATTAGTATTATTATCAGCCGGTACAGTGAGGTAATATGAACCACCAATATGTGAGAAACCAACAATACAAATAAGAATACTTGAAATTATATTCCATGCCCCTCCCCCAAAATTCTGAGCGATTTTTTGTAAGTTTAATTCCGGAAAATAGTTGAAGAAAATAAGTGGTAAGATCATCAATAAGATCGGAAG
>JGI10211J14876_10000284_pt1 | contig 21305 bp, 25 predicted proteins | sample Etolagsediment_FD_14876 | JGI IMG/M metagenome (IMG submission 14876)
TTTCTTATTAGATGTTTTTTGTTTTCCAGGACTTTAAACATCCTGGAAGGATACACCACCTAACCTCTCAAACACAACTTTCGATTATATCTCAACCTTATAGATGACAATGTAATAGAGATTGGATACTCAAAACTTATCCATCGCATATACTTGAGTCCCCCTGCTGAAGATAGTTATGTGAAGTTTAACTTGGCTAATTTGAATTTCAGTTTAAGTTTTGGAGTTATAATAAAGGATGAAAAAGGTATACAACATGATTTTAAGTCATATTTTGGGGATTTTAAGATAATTGATGACGCAGTTCTCTCTTTCAAATCGGAGACGCACTATTCTGAAATACAAGAAGATACATTACGAAGATTCAGAAAAGATGTTTTGGTAATCAAATACGATAACAACAAAACAAACTTAAAGAAATTGGAAGCATTTGTTAAGTCTCTACTTCCTTATTTGTCCTTTTTATCTATATCAAATGTGAGTTACAATCATGTTTCTCATTCCATAAAAAATAGTAATATTATTAGCAATCGCTATATTGTGTTGAGTTTTGATCGCATTCAAGGCTCAAAAGGCTACTTTGACTATGATTATGCTATTGATAGGAAATATCATAAGCAATTCATAGAGGAATCTATTTCAAAGATTATGTCAGGAAATAAGTTAGCCCTTGATTCTATTTATCAATTCAATAATGCAATTTCCCAGCCTATCAATTCGAATTCTTATGTACTTTTATACATGGCCTTAGAGTCTCTAATAAATGCTTATATTAGCACTGTCAATAGAGGCTATACTTATTATCTTGTGAGAATTTACCCAAGAAATATGACAATTAGAAAGAGAATCTATTTCAAGAAAGTTATAAAACGACAAAAAAGGAAATTTATGAATAAGTATAACTATATAATTAGGTTATCAAATATCAATAACAGTGACTTATGGCCTCTTTATAAGCAGGTTTCCTATATGAACCTTTCGGAAATAAGAAATAAAATAATCCATGAGGGACAAATAAAAGATCGGAAAAACCTTTGGTACGCATTCTCCCACTTAAAGTTGATATTCTTACGAATATTCTTTTTCGCGGTTGATTGGAGGAGTAGCAACAACATTAACCCAAAGTCTTTAGTAACGTATATCCCTTATATAGAATGGCAAAATAGGTTGATTTATAAGTGAAGGCAATCTAGGTTTTTCTAGCCATGTTCTAAATTAAGAACATTTTTGAAATATCAGCATTTGAAAGTAGAGAAGAAGCGATTAGAAGTGTGAGAAGACCGTGTAGAAGCTCTGGATCGAACATCAAGTTAAGGTCATCCCCATCTTATTATCTCTAAATGTTGCTGTCACCCCATCTTGAGTCTGATTTCACTTGATCTTTAATTATCTTCAAGCTATTCTCCCTTGTGTTTTCAATTTATGATAGACTAACTATGATCAGTTGAATAAAGTCATCAATTGAGCCACAAGGCGTCAGAAACCGTACTATAAAGCTCCAATTATGGTTTGCAACCAATGAAATTCGTGAAAATCGAGATTCTTATAGACAAGGGATCTTTTTCATCCACTGAAAAATGGCGAACCATCTTTGAACAAATCAAGAAATCAATCGAAGCAGTTGAATGGCCTCAAGGCTCAGGAAGTTTCACAGTCTATAAGGAGTCTGGTAAGAAGCGTGGTGAAGGGAGCGGGGTTAAACCGATTAAACAAATCTTCATGTCTAAGCTCAAAAGCTATGGTTGGGAACTGGAAACTAAGGTGGATATTGCCACTGTCACGAGACCGGGACCTTTGGATGCAACATATAGAATTGGGAGTAGATTATTTGCAGTCGAATGGGAAACAGGGAATATCTCATCAAGTCACAGAGCTGTCAACAAAATGGCTTTGGGGATCTTAAAAGGAGTACTTATCGGGGGAGCCTTGATTCTACCTACTCGTGAATTTTACCAATATTTGACTGATCGCGTTGGAAATTTTAGAGAATTAGCGCCTTATTTTTCTATGTGGAAAGCACTAAAATGCGATGAAGGGTTTCTTGCAGTGATAGCAGTTGAACACGATTATGCCAGCACAGATGTGCCGAGAATACCAAAAGGGACGAATGGGCGCCATCTTGTTTAAATAAGGTCACGCTCCTTACTATTTTCTTTGAAGCATTACGATAAACTCTGAACGCATCGTATTGGCCATACCTGTTATCTGACGCTTAATTTTCCTGATTAAATTCATGCTCTGGTTTTGAGCTGCTTGTGTGAGAATCTCATCAATACCGGTGACTTCTTCAGGATCTACTTTTAAGATTTTACTCAACTGATTGTTATTGGTTCCCACCACAATGCTACATATTTTACCAGGCTTTAATACCCTTGAGCATTCAGCAATAAGCTTTGTCATATCCTCGATATAAGTATCATACTTTTCCTTTAAACTTTTCCCTCTAAGACCAATCATAGAATTCCTAAGTTTTTCAATATCAACCCCCATGGATCTCAGGTGATATTCATCGTTTTCAAGGTAATCAATAGCAAAGCTATAAGGTGGAGAGAAGATTATTCCATCAATTGTATTATCCTCAATATTTAATTTTCTAGCATCACCTTTAAGCACTTTTGCAATTCCCAGTTCTTCCTGAAATCCATTTAGAATCCTTTGTATTTTTTCTGCAGCAAAGTAGTATCTCTCTAAAATTGCCTTAAACTGCTCACGGAAAGATTTTCGCTTGCTTCGCTCTGAATACCCTTTTGCATCCAGGAAGGCTAGCAAGAGGTAATTTTGAACTATTTTCTGTTTACATCCTCTTGGAAGGGATGTTTTTATTTGGTTACCAATCGGCATTTGATCAAACAGGGAAGCCTGGGTGCCGGATGCTGAGTGTTCCATCACAGCAACCTTTTCATTAAAATATTTGAAAGTTGAATCAAAATTATCCAAAGCTGCTTTAACATATTTAATTGGGACTCTGAAGCCATCAATTTTTGCTTGTGCCATAAACTTACAAAAAGGACTTGAATCAATACCAATAGAATTAATGCCCATCAGCATGGCCTCAATAGGAACGGTTCCTGAACCCATCATCGGGTCCATAACAGTTTCTCCAGGTTTAATTCCCATTATATTAATGAGCCCTTTAATCATTTGGGGATGAAATTTCCCTCTATAAGGGAAAAGACCATGAGTAGCGTATCCTGTCTTGAACTGGTTGGTTTTGAAAAAAGATTTCAGTCTTGAAGAGGAATGTTCTGCCAGCTTCAGAGGTTCGCCTTGACAAATAAGAAAATGTCGAGTGGGCTGTCCGTTAACACTCGCAAAGTAGGCACCATTACGGAGAATTTCTTTTTCAGATAAAACTTTAGTTTCATAAAAAGCCAGCTCTAATTCATATACTTCATTTAGCTGGGGAACCAGTTTTAAATTGGGAGGGAGAACTACATCTTGGAGATTCTTGGACAGTATTTTATTTAAAGAGATTGGCTCAAGCTTTGTCATTAGTCTGCTGATGGCTACCTTTCTTTTTTCACTATTGATGCAAGTAACTTTTCCATATCAGATTTGCGGTACAATCTGTAACCATTGACTGGGTGCCTAACCGGGACCAATTTATCTCGACGATCCCAATTTCTCAATGTTGTTGCTGTTACCCCTAAAAATTCTGCTGCTTCTTTTATAGTTAAGAAATCCTTAAATGTTTCCATAAAACTATCTCGTTTCTTACATTATTAAACCTTATAAAACCTTTATGAATATATGTCAAGAATTTTGGAAGAAAGTTTACTTATCGAAGCAAGATTTTTTCTTGTTTTGTAAGCATCGAATATATCCTTGAAAGAAGAATGATATTGCCATTTTTCGGTTAGGCTTCCTATCTGCCTTGACAGTACATCCTGTCTAATCCCTCTTCTCTCCTTCACATCATGGTCATCACACCTATCAATCCATCCAATATTATCTTCACAGGTTTTTCGCAGAAATCAATTCCATTGCGATCATCATGGTGGAAAGGTATAACTGGACAAAATTATCGGCATGGGGTCCCTATGCAATGAGTGTGTTTATTACACTTATTCAATCTTTATAGCCCCCTTAGCATTACCATTCCCATTTTTAGTCTCATTTTTAATCCTTAATCCCCTGAACTAACAGTATCAATAAACCACAAGAAAACCGTGGAATTGATTCCACATGGATATCCAAAATAATTGGAGGTCAATCAGTCAGAAATGAAGGGATCTTGGTGGGGATGTTAATAGGAAGTAGCGAGACGGCGCCACACACATGTAGGCGCTCCTGATAACAGGATTAAATATTCCCTTATGGGACTTGTCCTGACGCCTCGGGGCAAAGACATGATCCCGATATTTGGACCCGTGGTCACCATCTCACCGTTAATTACATTATCACATCTTTGTATGGCAGGCAAATGAAGAATGTTATGAAGTTGATAGATCAGTAATGATAGCTATTTGCTGATCTGATCAGATGATAGGTTATGGTTAAACCTATGCTAAGCGGAGTAATTGATCTATTTACTGGGCGAATAATCGATTAGAGGCTTACGTATAGAAAGTCTATTTTGTGAGCGAAGTAGTTTTTTTATCATGGCCCCTGGTATAGTAATAGCCCGTAGATTAGTGATTCCGGACAAAAAAAATGAAAATAATGCATTTTTTTTAATATTTTTGATTTTTCTATTCTTAACACCCTTTGAAAGGAGGTGAAACCTAATAATCCAGTTCAGAGGGTGATGTACTCTAATGTTAAAGTGTCAGAACTGAAGGGAGCTAATCTTGCGATAGTATTGAAGAACATAGTATCACTTCCTAATTTCCTAACTCACAGCTGCTGAGAATAAGTGCGATAACAATTCGTTAGACAATTTTCATAACCCATTTCACACATAGTGATACAGGCTGATTTCATAGGAGAATTGGTACAATTTCTCAAACAACTCCTATAGGCAAACCGACAGTGGCTTTCACAAGATCTCAAATTCGACTGTGCAAAGATATAATTTTTAGTAGAGATATTTTGAGTTTTAACATGCTTTGAGGAATCGGTTGCAAAGCTAGAAGTGTTAGGACTCAAAAGGAGTGATATGGAAACCAAAAGCATCAGGAATTTTAGTGTCTTTCTCAATTTATCCTCCATCACTTAGATTAATATTGTAAATGATAACATAAAGCTTTTGTCTTCACAAACTTCTATTGGTTCCTTGCGTATAAATCTTAAGTTCTCTTTTCAATCTTAGAAAAGCCTTCATTAGTATCCAAGCCGTATCTAATTATTCAAAATTTGTCGAAAGGAGGTGAGCTATTAGGTAGGGTCTTATTGTAGGTGGAACTATCCGCTATAAACCTTAACCAGGGGCAGTCAATTAATTTTGGCTGCCCTTTTTTTCGTTTCAGGAAAGGAGGTGAATCTCATGGCATACACACCCGAGTTATCACAAGAAGGAAGCGCAACGCTGAGAAGGCTGGCATGGTCGCTCAACAAACCCATGACTAAGACATTAGAAATAGTAGTTGAAGAATACTCAAAGGCAAAAGAAGCAGAACAAGTATGTCTCTTATGTCGAGACAAAACGAAATGCGATTACTGTGTATTCAATAACAGGAAGAACTCTAACTAAAACCAACAGTAACGATAGCAGTAATAACTAAACAGTACTCCAAGTAGAAGGCAGGCATTACTTAAAGGGGAAATGGTTAGTAAAAATATCTCAATTCCCTTGTAGTGTTCAATGGTTATGCCCTTTTTTTTCAATAACCTGCTACCTGCGGATCTTCGGACAGCGCTGTCCAACGATCCTTTGAAATATCACATCTGGCAGTAAATCAAAAAACCGTAGGCAAATATACATGTCTGACTACGATCGTTGACTGTGGCGTGAATTTACAATTCTGGCGCTATACCGGCGACGATATCAAGACTGCATATCAACAAATCCAACCACGAGACCATATCTCATGTATTCCCCTCCCCGATGTATGCCTGTGATTACAGAACGTGAACGGAAATGAACGGAAATATATGAATCTGGTCTATGGATGTTTGGCCGACGTCAGCCAAAGTATTATGCACTTAAACAATCATACGAGAAAGGAGGTGAATCAATAGGCAAAAACTCTGAGTAGGCGGAACTATATCCGCTCTAACCTTTAACACGGGGCAGTCAGTCATGGTGATTGGCTGCCCTTTTTTTATGTCATACGAAAGGAGATACCATCATGGCACATAAAACAAACGGGAATCAGTTTAGAGAAGATGAAATAGTCATTCTGACCCACTGGGATAAGAGAGAACAAGCGTGGGTAAAATCTGTTCACCCTAAAATCGCTGGACGCCTACGACTGGCACATGAGGACAATGAACACCTCTCAATAATGTCTGAGATTGTAACCTACGACGGGAATATCGCCGTCGTGAAAGTTGTTTCAACGACTGCAAAAGGAAGTTTCCCAGGGCTGGGAATGGCAAGTATTGAGAGGGATAATTCCATTGCACCTGCGATTCTGGAATTGGCTGAAACCCGAGCGATTGCGAGAAGTCTTCGCTTTGCCGGATATGGGGTCGAATACTGCAGTGCAGAAGAGATCTCTCACCTTGAAAATGGAGACGCGCATCTACCAGATGATAAGGACGGTCAGAGTGAGCCATCTCAAGAGGAATCAGAAGGTGGCAATGGAGGCAACCCTGAAGATGGCGGCAATGGTGGAAACACTGCCAGAGTCACTAATAAACAACTCAATTACATTGTGAATCTTGGAAGAGATATAGGATGGGATTCAAAAGGCCTGGATGAGGAAAGTGTCAAGGTCTTTGGGGTGAAGATGTCATATCTGAGTGTTGTAGATGCCTCTTCATTTATCGACACCCTGAAAAGCAGAACTGTTCAACAAGTATAACACTGATAGAAAACTATGTAACCAAGGGGAGTGAGGATTTGTTCTCTGCTCCCCTTTGTTTTGAAAGGAGGTAAAAGTATGGCGTTACAACTCGTAAAACCAAGAGAGGAAACGGAAGTGCAGCTTCATTTCAGTTACTCTCAGCTCAATACCTACATCATCTGTCCCATGAAATACTATTTTCAGTATGTCGTTGGGGTAGGTTGGGAGACAAAACCAGCTGCTCTCATTTTTGGAAAGGCTATTCATAAGGCGGCAGAGACCTATTACGTGAACCTGAAAGAGAATGGAGAGATCATCCCGGTTGAGCAGATGATAACCGTGTTTGAGTCGGTCATGGATAATGAGATGGAAAAGACAGAGGTAGCAATAACCTATAAGGCGGGAGAAAATCTCGGAACGATTCGAGATCAGGGTATAGAGCTTATCAAACTATTCCATGCAGAGGTCAATCCACAAACAATTGTCGCAGTGGAGTTCCCCTTCAGTGTTGCAATCCCTGACATTCTCAGTGGGAATGAAAACCTACCGATTACATTGGTGGGATATTTTGATCTTATCGAGAGTGACTCAGAGAATAACTACATGGTTGGAGAGCTAAAGACATCAGCTCAAAGATTTTCATCTCTCAAGCTGGAATATGATCTGCAGCCAACGGTTTATTCCTATGCGATGGCAAAATTGAAAGTCTCCACTTCAGAAAATTCTTGCCTGGTCAAATATGACGTTCTTGTAAAAACCAAGAAACCTGCCTTTGAGCACTACTATGTGACTCGCACAGAGGCAGATCATACACGTCTCATTCATTCTATAAATCATGTTTTAAAGGCAATAGAGAATCGCATCTTCTATAGAAATACCGGGTGGCAGTGCTCTGATTGTCAGTTCAAAAAGGCATGTTTCAGTTAATCAATCAACCTTAACATAAGAAAGGAGGTGATACCAATGTTTGATTTTGATGGGTTCTTTGATGACCTTGAAATTCAAGACTTCGCATGGATAGGTGGAGCAGTTGGCTGCCTCGAAGAAGAGATGAATGAACGGATACGAATAGAGCGAGAAATGGATAGAGAACTGGAAGATGAGCACGAAGTTACAGATGAATCTCCAGAAGAGCTCTACTAACTAAATCTTTACCAGTAACCAAAGGGAAGCCCCTTGTTCTGATCGTACAGGTCAGAGTGAGGGGTTTTTTATTCAGTAACTACCAAAACAGAAAGGAGAAATACATGAACACAAAAGTAAAAGAAGTGCTCACTACCATTGTAGAGACGTTTAAGTCAGGCGATATCCCTGAAGCAGTGGCCTATTCCATGCTTCCTATATCAAATATTCCAAGCGCCAAGTGGTCTCTATTAAATCGCATTGTCATGTTTCTGTCAGGAACGCACGATGCGCGAGGTATCAGGCAGTGGAACAGAGAAAATCGGTATGTCACAAAAGGATCGAAGGCTTTCTATATCCTGGTACCACATATCAAGAAAACAGAGGATACAGAAACGGGTGAGGAAAAGGAGATGCTAGTTGGATTCCTGGCTCGGGCGGTATTTCGCTATGAAGACACTGACGGTGAGCCTCTGGACTATGAACAGATTGAACTCCCGGATCTGCCATTAGTAGAAAGGGCTGAAGAATGGGGACTCAAGGTCAAGGCAATTCCCGGGAATTACCGATATAAGGGGTATTACTCATCTTCAAAGAAGGTAATCGCCTTAGCTACTAAAGAAGAATGCGTATTCTTTCACGAGCTTGCACATTGCGCTCATGAACGGATTAAGGGAGATCTCAAAAAAGGACAGGATCCCATTCAAGAGATTGTGGCTGAACTGTCGAGTCAAGCCCTTTGCAGATTAGTTGGCAAAACCGCCGATACCTATCTTGGTAATTCCTATCGATATATAGAAGGGTATGCAGAAAGGCTGAATATTACTCCATACACTGCCTGCCTTAAGGTCATGTCTGAGACCGAGAAGGTATTAACTCTTATATTGAAAGAGGGTGAAAACAATATCGATCTACCTGCAGAAAAATTAGCTGTGTAGGAAATATAATTAAAAACCCTATAGCGCTCATGGCTTTTTAGTCATGGGCGCTTTTTTTGTCTTTGAAAGGAGGTGTCTATGAAATTCATCATTCAATGCGCCTGGTGCGGAACAATCATGGGAGAAAAGGAGGTGGGCGAAGAGAGTCAGGAGACAGCGATCACTCACTCTATCTGTCCCCTATGTAAGGCCAAAGTATTAGAGAAGACTGAGGAGCATACCAACATTAATAGCAAGACGGATGACGACTAAATAAACAAGGAAACAATCAACCAGAGAGCCTCTCTTGTTCGGGAGGCTCATTCATTTTAAGGAGGTGACTTCAGTGAAAGAACCAGTAGACAAATCATCAAACAGGAAGTCGATCAGCAAACTTCAGGTGGTAAGGAATTTCAGAAAGGTCATTGAGGCACGTAACATAAATTGTATGAACAAAGAGCTCTACCAGTTCCTTACTCTCTATTGCAGTTTTATCGCGCACTATAACATCAATGGATTCAAGGCAACCTATGCTCATCCTAGAGACTTTGCCGAGGTCTTTATCAGGCATTTTGACGGAGACCATAAATATTACAGCGCCTTCTATCCATACCAAAGCGATCCCTATAAAGCAACCGGGTCCTCCAGGGCGGAGATAAAACAGGAGTTCTGCCACATAGTGGATGAGCACAAATATGAAATAGGTAAGTGGGCTGAAAAGAGACAAAGGGATGAACGGTATGCCGCCTATCTGATTCTCACAAAGGAGTTTGAAGCAAAGACAAATGGCATCGAGATTAAATGCGATGCCTGCGGCAACGAATATGAGGTTACGGTTCGTAAGGAAGGTAAGGATGTTAATGATTTTGGCATTATCTGCTGCCTGTTTTGCGGGCACCAGATAAAACTCTATTGAGAAAGGAGGTGAAATCTCATGTGGAATATCCCGACAGAAGAAAGACTGACAAAGATACCCAGACTCTATGAGACCGAGCATGTCCCGCTCAAGGATAAGGTGATATGCCTGCATTTCTTTATCGGAGGGTGCGACTGGTATATCGCAGAGTTCGATGGAGATGAAATCTTTTTTGGCTTTGCGATCTTGAACAATGATCTTCAAAATGCCGAGTGGGGATATGTGTCGTTCAGAGAATTGAGAGAGATAACAATACAAGGATGGCTTGAGGTTGACTGCGAACTTGAAGAAATCTGGCAGATCCGAAAGGCTTCAGGGATAGAGAAAATTAGGATAGCGCACGGATGGCTCAAACACGAGGAAACGACACAAGGTAGTACAAAAGAGCATGAACTGATTCTCAAAATCAGGGCCGGGCATTTCTAACATTTTCAGGATCTCTTTGCTGAAGTAACAAGTTCCTACAGTAAGTTTTTTTGGCATTGACCCCTATCCTATATGGGGGCAGGCAAATAAGATAATCTGAAGGGGTGTCTTGTAGTTTAGACCCCCCTAAACAAACTATAACTGACAGAGAAGCCACTGGGAGAAATCTCAGTGGCTTTTTTGTCTTCAAACAGAGGAGGTTGAACATGAGAACGATAGTTATTCGGGAAGATGCCCTGCAAGCAATCAAAGATAGAGCCATTTTACCGTTTCAAAATCAAAAGGAAGCCGGCGAGAGTGTGTCGTTCGGGAAACAAGTGAAGCTCTTTTTTGTCGAAATCGATGCGGACATTGAAAGGTATATCAAATCCAAAGGCGTAGACGTTGATGACGTGGATCAGGTCAGCGATTTCATTATCTCGGCTTTGACTACCCATCATTGAATCAGCCAATAAAATATCTGGAATTGAGCCACTGGGAGAAATTTCAGTGGCTTTTTCTTTGCTCAAAGAAAGGAGGCAAATAATGAGATTAGCAGCACAGGCAAAAATGGGCTACTACCCAACTCCCGCATCGGTCGTCTCTTGTATAGCAGATATTTGTGTAAGAGAGGGCACAGGCACTATTCGTGTACTCGATTTCTGCGCAGGAGAGGGTCATGCCATTAACCATATAGGTGAATCCTTGAAAGGAGAGACCTATGGAATTGAACTGGATAAAGAAAGAGGAAGGAGAGCAAGAGAGAACCTTACCCGGTGCCTTATCACAGACTATGAAACCACCCGTATCAGTCATCAGGCATTTTCTCTCCTCTATCTCAATCCGCCCTATGATTGGGCAATCAGAAACGATGAAGTATCAGTCAGTGAAAGGTATGAGAGGACATTTCTAAGGAATACCATCAAGTATCTCATTCCTCATGGGATCCTGGTGTATCTTATCCCGCAATCCAGGCTGGATAAGGCTATAGCCACAATCCTTTCTTACAGATTTAAAGATGTCAGGGTTTTTCGATTTCCTGATGACGACTATCGATCCTTTAAGCAAGTGGTCATCTTCGGGGTATTGAAGAAGAGGCCTCAATCAAATGATGAGCTGGCCCGGTATCTTATTAGCATAGGACAAGGTCAGGCGATTATCCCTTCCCTCGATAATGCTGATTGTAAATATACCCTACCCTCCTCGCCAGTAGTCAAAACCTTCCTTTTCAGAATAACCCGGATAGATCCTGAAGAACTTGCATTAGAAATCAAACTCCATGGATTGAGAGAAAAAATAGATCGAATGGTCTCCCCGCTGTCTTTATCAGAGAGGATAAAACCCATTATGCCATTGCGCCATGGTCATCTGGCTCAACTGCTTGCATGCGGCATGATGAACGGGGTGGTGGTTGACAAAGAGGGAGGTAATCCCCTGCTTGTCAAGGGAATCACCAAGAAGGTGGTTGATACCAGGAGAGAACATGAAGACGGAAAGGAAAGGGTAATCGAGACGGACAGGATCGTCATTACCATTAACGCCATAAATGAAAAGGGAGACCTTATCACAATAACGTAAAGGAGGTGATTATATGTGCTTACCGGTTATTACCGCAGGCGGCATAAGCGCCTGGTGTTCAGATTGTATAGTCAATGAAGAACGAGACGTCTATTTTTTATCAGTCGCTGGATATCAAACAGCCGCCAAGGGAATAATTGCAAATATCCTGGAATATAATTCAGTGGTTGTTGAGACAGGTGGGGACTATGAACATCTCTCTCGATCTCCACAAAGCTACAGTGTCTATTATCAACGACTCCCATCAGGGCTTTATCAAGGAGTAATCCTTCCCAGGATAGCCTTGCCTGGCAATAACGAACCAAAGGATATGTTTCTGGTTCTCTCCCAGCATACCTCGGCGGCTGAGAAGTTATTCTTTAAACATCTTGAGGAAAAGACAGAGATCCCGTTAGATCCACTCTGGTCTGGTTGGCTGTGGGGAATATTCTCAGAGAAAGGGTGGCTCACTCCCTTGGATTCCCTAATTGGAGAGTATCAGGGATATGTAGTGGAGATATATGAAAATCAACTAAAAGACATCATTACCATGGCTATCGTACACAAGAACCCGGAGGTCATGGTCTGCTTTACGAAAGGAGGAGAACATGGAAGCACTGAATAGTCTTAAAGGATTTCTCGATGAATATGGCCCCTCACTGGCACAGAGGGTCAATAACGAATTAGCGGTGATCCACGACCCCTTGCGGGATGAGGAAAGAACAATGGATGAGGGTATGGATCAATTGAGTAAACACCCCTTTCCCGTTCAACGAGAGGTGATAAAGGGAGTGGTTAAGGCATTCAACAGTGGCAATAAATCAGTCTATATCACGGCTGAGATGGGAAGTGGAAAAACTATCATGGGTATCGCTTCGGCCCTGTTGTTAAAGGAAAATCCGCGGGTATTAATTATGTGCCCGCCCCATCTGGTCAGAAAGTGGATAAAAGAGATTAAGGAAACAACTCCTTTCTCCAAAGTCCTTAACCTCAACGGGAAACAGTGTCTCTCAATGCTAGAGGATTTGAGAAATCCTCCACCCATCACACGACCTGAATTCTATGTCATTGGAAGGGAACGGGCAAAGACAACCTTTCAATGGAGACCCGCGGTGGTTCAGAGAAAAGGAGGAAGTGTCTGTCCAAGATGTGGAGGTTTGCTGCTGGACAGAGACGGAGTTCCCCTGCCTGTATTTGAAAGGAATACTCAGGGGAAATACAAGAAGAAGTACGCCTGCGAGAATATGGTTCCTAAATGGGTCTGGGATCCCGAGAGTGGAAGTCACAGAAGAATATACCGGAGATGTGGAGAGCAACTATGGCAGGCGGATAGAGACAAGGAAGCCTACAGGAAATATATGCCTGCCTTATTTATCAAGAACAAGCTCAAGCATTTCTTTGACCTTCTGATTGCCGATGAGATCCATCAATACAAGAACCTCTCCGGGCAGGGGTACGCCTTTGGCATACTATCAAAGGTCTGTACCTATACCCTTGGATTAACAGGAACCTTGATGGGTGGTTACGCGTTGGATCTCTTTTATCTCATGTATCGCACCCATCCCGGGGTAATGCTTTCAGATGACAATCTATGGAGTAGTCCAGGTCAGTTCATGGAAAAATATGGAATACTTGAAAGAATCACTACTATTCCAGAAGAAGATGGTCTGAGCGTAAAATCCAAGAAACGGACGATCGTGAAGGCAAAGCCCGGTGTGAATCCCTTGCTGATGGGTAAGATGCTCCTGGCCAATTCGGTGTTTCTCCGGTTATCTGATATGTCAGAAAACCTGCCTGAATATGAGGAAGAGGTAATAGAGTTACAGATGGATACCCGACAAGGGGAGGCTTATCATAATTTTGAAGAAGACATGAAAGCGGCGCTCAAGGAGGCGCTTGCTATAGGTGATAACTCTCTTCTTGGTGCCTATCTCAATGCTCTCTTGAGTTATCCTGACAGAATCTACCAGGGAGTAAGTGTGTACCATCCACATACCCATGAATTGGTCGCCTTTGGTCCCCCTGTTCAAGGAGATATGCCCAAAGAGAGGGAACTATTACAGATCCTTGATTCGGAAATATCAAAGGGGAGAAAGGTCATGGTCTATATCCAGAACTCCAATACGACAGATATTTCTCCCAGATTGGTTACAATGATTGAGGATAAGGGATACCGGGTCAAGGTGTTACGAGCGGGAGACACGGAAGGAAGGGCTGAAAAGATAGACACATGGATAGAGAAGGGCCTGGATGTTTTAATCTGCAATCCTAAACTGGTTGAAACGGGATTGGATCTTTTATCCTTCCCTTCGATTGTCTTTTATCAGTGTGGGTACTCTACCTATACCTTGAGACAGGCATCACGAAGGTCATGGAGGATTACACAAAGAGATCCGGTGAAGGTCTATTATATGGCCTATTCACGTACCATGCAGACACGGGCCATGAAGCTCATTGCAACGAAACTGGAGACAAGCCTGGCGCTTGAAGGTGAGTTGACGGATAAGGGATTATCCGCTCTTTCAGAAAGCTCGGATTCCATGAGCAAAGAATTGGCCCGGGCCCTGGTAGAGCAGATTGATGAGAGTGGAACCCTGAAAGATATGTGGGCCGCCTATCGTAAGAAAGAGGTCCAGGTGGACTGTAACGTCAGTAAAACCAGATCTATAGAGCTAAAAGAGGAGAAATTGCCTCCCAACGCAGAAAAGATAAGTGTTGAGGCGGAACAGATAGGAAATAAGGTTATCAAGGTCTCCTTTATTGAGTATGTCGGGAGAAGGAAAAAGGTGACAAGAGTTGAGGTAAAAGAATCCGAACTGGATGACATGATTAAGGAGAAAGATAGCCGTGTTTCTGCTCAATTGAACATATTTTGAAAGGAGAGATAACTGACCTGAATCAAGTCGCCTAATCTACATATCAATAGATAATTAACTGAGGAGCCGCTTGCACATTGTGTAGGCGGCTTTTTTTATTCTCAGGAGGTGTAAAATGAAAATAGGCATCGTAAGGAAATATCAAGACAGGCAATCTGTCATTGATTTGGTTAAAAGCCTCCCCTTAGAGTCAATTATCATTACCAACTCATGTAAAGGTGTTTGCTGCTAGGCAAGAGACGGCTGGGTTAGAAACACCCGCTTCGCAGCACGGCTGAAGCTTCCCTCCTCAACAAGATATATAAGGGATTCCATCTGTTGAATGTTAATATTCCTAAATTGATCATAACTCATAATAAAACTCGCATAATAGAGTGAACTGTCGGGAATAATTACCATAAAAATCTGTTATAATCAACAAAGCATTATAACTATTTTGAATTTGACATATTACATAAATTTAAATAGGTACATAATAAACGAAAGACAATATGGGGATTGGCAGAAATTTTTCCCGCCATAAGGAACTCATCTATGTATCAATTTTTCGGCTTTACCTGACGCACGATCAAGAATTCTACCCGGGTTTGGTAGGCACGGGCCAGGCCGAAAAATAAATTTCCATATATTTATACTTCTCATAATTTTTCCATATATTTCAGTTTGGTTCATATGCCTTTTTAACCCAGGCACCAGGGGTAAAAGGGCTGGGTGCCCTGCCCCGGTTTGCAAAACCGGTGGGAGCTATCTGATTTTCGAACAGATTTCGCTAGAATGTAAAGAATACAAAAGTTAACTATTTTCAGCCAAATATGTGAAAGGAGGATATTTTATGACACGTCAATTTTGGACACCGAGCACATGGATCATCTTAGGAGGGTTAGCCTTCGGGGTATTTGCCTCCCTTTTAACTAAATGGGGCAACCCGGCTAATATGGGCATCTGTGTTGCCTGCTTCTATCGTGATATTACTGGGGGGCTTGGATTCCATAGGGCATCAGTAGTGCAATACCTGCGCCCTGAAATCATGGGTTTTGTGCTTGGAGCCTTTATCTCTGCTTATGCCTTTAAGGAGTTTAGGCCCAGAGGAGGTTCCTCCCCGATAATTCGTTTTATTCTTGGTGCCTTTTTTATGATTGGGGCATTGGTCTTTCTTGGCTGCCCCATTCGGGCACTGATCAGGCTTGCCGGGGGTGATCTTAATGGTATTCCTGCTCTTGCAGGGGTGGTCGTGGGGGCACTTATAGGTATTCAGTTCTTAAGGGGTGGTTATAACCTTGGCCGTGCTAAAGCTGTATCTACTATCTCTGCCTGGATGATGCCGCTCTTTATGGTTGCCCTGCTTCTTTTGATCATCTTCAAGCCGCACTTTCTCTTCTTCAGCGAAAAAGGACCTGGTTCAATGTATGCTCCGCTCATTCTTTCCCTCCTGGTAGGGCTTTTTTTCGGTTTCGTAGCCCAGAAGACCAGGATGTGTTTTGTGGGGGGCTGGAGAGACATTATGCTGGTCAGAGATTTTTACCTTTTTAGCGGGATTGCCGCCTTCTTCTTTGGGGCAATAATCTGTAACTATGTGCTGGGTAATTTTTCTTCTGGTCTTTACCACTGGGGCTTTGAAAACCAACCGGTAGCTCACACCAGTCATCTCTGGAATTTCCTGGGTATGGTTCTGGCCGGATTAAGCGCTACCCTCCTTGGGGGGTGCCCCTTACGCCAGACAATCCTTAGCAGCGAAGGGGATACCGATGCAGGGATAACCGTTTTTGGCCTTATTGTGGGGGCTGGCTTTGCTCATAATTTCCTTCTGGCCTCAAGCCCTAAAGGCCCTGGCGCCTTTGGCCCGGCAGCGGTGATTATAGGACTTATCTTTTGTTCAGTTATTGGCCTTTTGATGAGAGAAAGGTGAAAAAACAATGATCTTTCAACGAAAGAAGAAACTTTCCTTTGAGGGGGGAGGGATTTTGCTTTTTGAAAAGGTGGAGGAGGCGATAAAGGCGGAAAAGGTTCTTAAAGGAGAAAATTATGCAGTTAAGCTGGTTGCCCCACCTCCTACATTAAGAAAGGGATGTGATTTAGCAGTAGAGATAAACCTTGTTGAACAGATGGGTATAGAGAGATTATTTAAGCAAAAAGATGTGGTCTATCTTGAGGTCGTTCCCTTAAAAGGAGGTGGAGAGCTTTTAGAGATTGTTAAAGTGACTGATTTTAAAGAGGCAACCATGGTCAAGGCAGGAAATATGAAACTTACCTTTGACAGGAATACTGGGATTATTTTAAATGCCTCAGGGGGAGGATGCCCGGATATCCCCTATCTTCATACCCAACTGATCGACAAAAAGCTTACCGAAGCGCCCAGGCCTAAGGAGATTGGCTTTACCTTATGTGCCCTGATGATGGATCGGGCTTTTGAAGAATGCTTGCTGCTCTGGGGGAAAGGAGGAAATTAAGATGATGCTTATTGCTGGAACGGTTCCTATAAAAGATTTGCCCCTAACTATGGGAGAGGTCAGGTTTGAAGGGGAATTTCTGGGTTTGAATGATATCAAAATCCCTTGTACTCAGGGTACTGCCGCCTTGATTAGCGCCGCACTGGCTGCCACTGACTACCTAAAGCTCGACTCTCCTCACGTGCTGCTCGTGGGAGATAATGGTGAGGGGAAAGGAAGCAGATTACTCTATGAATATCTTATTAAAAATATCCATGATCTTTTGCCGGATGTACTGGTTTTGCACTACTGCCTCCCCATCATGGACTTAATGAGAAAACTCGTAGAATCTGTGGAAAGGTGCTCTAAAAAGCCAATCATGATTGCTGACGCCTCCTCGATGTATGTGGCCAAGGCAGCAGGATTAGCAACAAAGTTTGACATTTTTACACCGGATGCTACAGAAATTGCCTTTTTAGCCGATCCTGATGCTACCCATCCTGCCTATATTAACAAACATCTCTTTGATACCGATGTAACCCGGACACCTGAGTTAGTAAATGCTGCCTACCAACTTAAAGGGACAGCAAAGCTGCTTTTGGTCAAGGGAAAAATTGATTATGTGGTTAGGGATGGGGAGATTATAGATACCATTACTGAACCTGACATACCTGAATTGGAAGCCATAGGAGGGACAGGTGATACCATTGCCGGTTTAGTGGCTGCCTTTGCATATGCTGAGCTGGAATTACATGAGGCTGCTATAATTGCTGCCAGGGCAAATCGCATGGCAGGCAAATTTGCCCAGGCTACGCCAGGCACTAAGGTCTGGCAAATCATTTCCCAATTCCCAGCGGTATTTAAGGAATATTTATGCGAGTGGAGTGGGGTCTGTTATGTAGAGGGTAACAGATCAATGTCGATAACTTAATAAAAAGGTAGTATGAAATATTTCTCTAATTAATACAAAGGAAAATTAAAAAAGGGAGGAAATAGCAATGATTGAGGTAGATGTGCGGGGTTTTAGTTGTCCCATCCCTGTGGTGAAGACAAAAAAGGCTATTGAGAAAAACCCAGACAAGCCGATAACGGTTCTGGTAGAAACCGCTGTTTCAAAAGAGAACGTATCCCGGCTTGCCCAAAGCAGAAATTATTCGGTCCAGGTAAAAGAAGTAACCGGGGAGGAGTATCGGGTATTACTCAATCCTCCAGAGAAATAAATACAAAGAATTGAAAATTGGGAATGGTTACTTAGTGGCTGAATAGTTAAAAAGGAAAGATTGAAATGAGTGACAAAGATAAAATACGCTTGACTGAGACAGTGCATGGTGCAGGCTGAGCCTGTAAGATAGGTCCGGGAGACCTGAATAAGGCTTTATGTGGTCTGCCTCTCATTTCCCATCCCAACCTGATTGTGGGAATAGAGAGTGCAGAGGATGCCGGGGTCTATAAATTGAGAGAGGATTTAGCCATTGTCCAGACCTTGGATTTCTTCACCCCTATTGTTGATGATCCCTATACCTTTGGACAGGTTGCGGCAGCCAATTCTCTGTCCGATGTCTATGCTATGGGAGGAAAACCAATCGTTGCGATGAATATAATCTGTTTCCCTATAAACAAGATGGATATATCCATATTGCAGGAGATCTTAAAGGGTGGTTTAGACAAGATGCGGGAGGCAGAGGTAATCCTGGTTGGAGGACATAGTGTTGAAGATGATGAATTAAAGTACGGGCTTTCTGTAACTGGCACCATCCATCCGGAAAAAGTATTGACAAATAAAGGTGCCAGAATCGGTGATAAGCTCATCCTGACTAAACCTTTGGGTACAGGGATTATAAACACTGCCCTAAAGGGAGAGCTAGCAGATGAGGATTCGGTGGCTAAATCAATAGAATGCATGAGCACCCTGAACAAAAAGGCATCAGAGGTGATGACAGAGGTGGTGGTTCATGCCTGCACCGATATTACCGGCTTTGGCCTCCTTGGCCATGCATGCGAGATGATTGAGGGAGAGGATGTGGGAATGATTATTTATTCCTCAAAGGTCCCTATACTCCCTGGGACAGAAGAATATGCTATGATAGGATTGATCCCTGGAGGCACGATTCGCAATCGGGATTTCCGTCTTCCTATGATTGAGCGTGCCGCCGATATATCTGATGAGAAGTTGCTCATCCTGTTCGATGCCCAAACATCAGGTGGCCTGTTATTCTCTCTTGCATCACAGCACGCAGAAGAGATACTCAAAAAGATGCACGAGGAAGGCATAGAGGAAGCAGCTATTATTGGTGAGGTAGTATCAGAACCGAAGGGAAAAATCGTGGTGGTATAAATGATGGATATAACAATTCCCGGCATAGGAAATTTTAAAATCAAGCAAATAAGTCGTATCTAAACGGAACAATCGCGCTGGGCTGAAAGATAATATAGGGTGTAGTGGAAAGGCTTGATCGGTTGAGTCGATTACTGGATGTCTTTATTGTCACCTCTGATACGAGGGGTAATGCAGAAAGAGTAACAAAAGGTATAAAAGCCAAGCTACATAAGATAAAAGAAGGAGATGAATGCACTCAAAAACTTGAACTTGTCAGGAAGATAGGAGAAATGGAAATAAAAAAGGAATATAGAGGGAAAATAGTTTATCAGGATGAAGAAAGGAAAGAGGACCTGATCATGGAAGTTATGTTGAACTAGTGTCTTTCAAAGATAGGGAAAAGAGAAAAGTGGTTGATGTTTCGAATCTTATATGTAATCTGTTGTTTAATGATATCAAAGGTTTTGGCACGCTAAACTGAAATTTTCGAAATTGATCTCTTTTATAAGAATTATCAAGTTTTTTATAACATTCAATCTGTGGAGTTATACAGATAAAAAATCTCCTAAAACCCAGAACCTCACTTCTCAATCTATTGAATTTTTTAAGATAGACAGAAACTATATAATCACTGGTTAGCATACATATAATGCCGCTTTTTTAGAAAACATACCTAATATGGATATTATTTTACAAATTTGGGGAGGATTGTTTTATCTCACAAATAAAATCTGTTTCGCACTTGCCGAAGGTAAAGAAAAAAATCGGAAAAGACAGCTAAAAATTATAGGCTGGGCCATTTATATCCTTGGGGTGCCAGCATGGGTTATCATTCTTATTATTAAGCACGATTGGATTGCTGCATCAATTGAAGCCGGCGGTGTTCCTGCAATGCTTTTTGGCTTATTCAATGTATATAAAAATAGCGAAAAACCTACTAGGTTCTTTGATATTATAGCGTCTTTTTTTACTTATTCTTTTATACTATTTGGAACCAGCTATAGTTTATATGATTATGGTGGTATCGTTTCTATATCTCAGTTATTAGAAATTGGAGTTATGATTGGCTTTCTGCTGGGGAGCTATCTTTTGGCTAAAAATAAGACTTATGGTTGGCTCTTTTTTATGCTTATGAACGGAAGCATGGGAACGTTGATGATTATTCAAAATAAACCAATTTTAGCACTTCAGCAGGCTTTATCATTATGTTTTGTTGTATACGGTTTAATAACCGCGATTAAGTTCAGCAGAATACAAACTGCTCAAGAAACAATCAACTAAAAGTAAATAATATCAAGGCGCTCAAGCCAGCCCGGGAGGATATGCGCCACTAAAGGGTCACCAGTCTTCAAGTACGGCCGTGTTTGATGCTCTCCCGGCCGCTTAGCTTGGGGTTGAGCGGCCATATTGAGAGGTAAAAATAATGGACACAGACAAAAGGTCTAATGAGTATCGACAATATTCAAATGAACAATTTTTACATCAATTCGGTAAACTTGTTTCACTAATTGGTTTAATCGGATTATTTTATTTTATATTTTCTGATATATATTTAAGAAAAATCCCCGATTTAGCATTTACAAGAATATTGCCGATTTTGTTTTTGCTAATATTTTTCATTGCATCATTCACGAAATATGCTGAGAAAAGACCAGCCTTGTTAATGGCAAATTATCACTTGGCGTTGTTTTTTGTAATTTGCATGAGTTATTCTATTTCAATTATCGCTTGGAACACTTACTTTTTGCAAACATCGAGATAGACCGGCCAGTTACCCGACCGCCCTCTCACAGATCCCTGCGTGCGGTTTTCCCGCACAGGGCTCCTCAGTATTGTTCGCTTCGTACAAAAGCATCGATTATTCCCAATAGCCGATAAT
>JGI10211J14876_10000286_pt1 | contig 21296 bp, 24 predicted proteins | sample Etolagsediment_FD_14876 | JGI IMG/M metagenome (IMG submission 14876)
AAGTTTTTGCTTGTTTATTATATCTTCATAAAACTATATAATACTTACTCAAAAAGAGGAAACCGAATGGCGTATTATATAAACAAGTATGGTGTAAATTATTATTCAAAAGAAGGTAGTATTTTGAGTAATAGCAGAAAGGATTATAAACATTCTACCAATTTAATGTTTATGAGTAAGCCTTTTAATTTTAGAATTTAGTATTTATGTAATTTTTACATAGATAAAAAAGCGTTGTGTCCTGTTATTTTTTTTATAAAAGTGGCATTTAAAATACGCACCGCTCTAAATGTTCGGAAAGAAGTTTAATGAAATGGACCGATAAGTATAAAAAATCTGGTGAAATAAAAAGAAAAGAAAGAAAATATGTTGCTTATAAGGTAACTAAAGAAAATGTAAAATACATTAAAAAATTGATAAGTAAAAATAAAACTATAACAATTAACCTTATCACGGTGGTTGAGTTTTTGACCTATGTTTAAATATATTTAAACATAGATTTTTAATAAAATTATCCTTTATAAAGGATCTTCCACCACGACATAATTAAAGATTTAACAAATGAATTAAATAAAAAATTTGATACGAAGTTTAATCGTTCCCATATTAGAAGAGTTGTCAGAGATAATAATATTACACTTAAACAAACAAGATTAAGACACGAGCCAGTAACAAGATACAGAAAACCTGTTAATATAAATAAGCAATTAAAAACATTTTACAAAAAGATAAAAGAATATAAACTGAAAAATATTATTTGTATAGACGAAACTTCGTTGAATGCTTATGAAGTTAGGAAACATTGTTATAATAAGTTAGGTAAAAGATGTGTAATAAAAACTAAAAGTCAAGAAGTATTCAAAAAATACACTGGGATATTTGCAATTACAAATAGAAAATGCATAGGATATATTATTTATGAAAAAGGTGGAATTGATAGCAATAGATTAATAGATTTTCTAAACGAATTTATTACTACGAAATACAAAGATAAATTATTAATTTTAGATAATGCCAGTAGCCATAGAAATCAAAAAGTAAAAGATAATATACAAGAGAATAATAAATTACTATATAGTGTTCCATACCAGCATTATACAAATGCTATTGAACAATATTTTAGTGTATTCAAAAGTAAATTGAGAAAAAAGAAAGGATTAGGATATGATGAGTTAAAGAAAAATGTGAAAAGAGTATTACGAGAAATTCCAAGAGAAACTTATAAGAAACTATTTGAAGGAAGCTATAAGAGAGAAGTAAAATATGTTCCTAAAAAATCTACACATTCAAAAAAGTTAAAAATTTACAAATAAAGTCGGCGTTTTAAATGAGCAAAGGTGTAATTTGTATTTTAAGATTATATAAGTTTATCTCGGCAAATGGGGCATCTGGCATTTATTTTTAACCATTTATCAATACATTTTTTATGATAGAAATGCTTACAATTAGGAAGATGTCTTTTAAATTGTCGTTTTTCGAATTTATGAAAGCAAATATGACATTTTTCGTCATTTTTAAGTAATTCATCATCTTTTTTCATACGTATTGGCTTGCCTAAATGTTCGTTTATATGACTACAGCTATGAAAGCATTTTGAATAAGATTTTATTGGGGTTGTTGGTTGTTGTGTGATTTGTCGTGGTATGATTGGTTGATCATTGAAGAAATTATTTACATTATTGTTAAAATAATCTAAATATAGATTTAATGTATTTTGATTTTCGTTTTTTACTATCCATTTATGGTTGTTCATTTCGTTATAATAATTTTGAATTATATTATCATCAATAAAACTAAAATTTGATAATAATTCCGCAAATTCTTTATCAGTCTGCATATACTATACAATCATATAAAAATACCCGCCGAAATATCTAAAGAAAACACATGCCATATATAGTATGAAGATATTGATATTGATAAATCTATTATTAGTTGAATCAAAAAAATTATTTATATTTCATAATTCATATGACGAAATCCAACACATAAGTATCAATGACAAGAAATATCGAGAATCAGGAGTTATGTCTGGCCAAGAAGGATATATATATTTTGATAATGTGGGACTTCAAGAAGTAAAATTTAATGGAGGATATATTGATTATATGGATATGATTGGACTAGATGTATTTTATTCTAAACGCAAATACACATCAAGTATATTTTATTCTGGATCAGTTAAACTAATTGATTCAATAATTATTATGGATGGTGGTTACACCATAAATGCATTTCATATGAATTTTGAATGTCGTGGAACTGTGGATTATACAATTGAACTTTATAAAAATGGAGGTTTAATGCGTTCATTTAATATGAATAAGAAGTATTTATCTTGGTTTATCAATGATTATAATGAATATGGTGTGGTTTATGATATAGTATTACGAAATAGGGGAGATATGTTGGTGAATTGTTTGGAATGCGGCATGGGGTATATGAATTCTTATTTCTGGAGTGTTTTTCGAGAGAAAGATATTGAAAAGAATGTATCATCTGTAGATGTTGCATTGGAAGGAATTGAAAATAAGATAATATATCATATATATAATATATATGAAACATCAAAGTGAAAAGAGAATTATTATTAAGACTATTCTTTACAGATTATTAGCATTAACATTCACGTTATTATTTAGTTTTATTTTTACTAGAGATGTGGGGAAATCATTAGGTATTGCAGTATTTACCGAAACATTCCAAACATTCTTGTATTATGTTTATGAAAACGGATGGAATGGGATTGATTATGGTTTGAAATGAACCAATTCTTTTAGATATAATTAAGAATAGTGGAAATGATGCAATATACACCGTCCCATATCATCCTAGGTTAAACGCAATTGAACAATGGTTTAATCAACTAAAACATTATATAAAACTTGATAAACCAATGTCTTTCAAAAAATTAGAAAAAAGCCTGAAAAATTCAATATTAAAAATAAAGAAAGAAAATTATAAAAATTATTTTATTTATGCTTATAATAAAGATTATTATAAAAATAAGATAAGAAAAGCATCAACAAAACTAAGAAAATTAAAAAAATATAAAAGTGGCATTTAAAATACGCACCGCTCTAAAATTTTTTTAAGCTATTTACAGTATAATGAACAAAAAACAAATTAATGATTTTTTAAAAAAATATATTGATGACAAAGATTTGACCAATAAAATAAGAAAAATCATCATATCATTTATTTATCGAAGACTTCCTCGAAATTTCCGTCCTATCCAAGAATTACTTAAGGATCTTACCCCCAAAACAATATTGATTGATCCTGCTGGAAGTGCATTTTCCGGACCATCCACCTTCTGTGGTGGTGCATTATCGGGTGTAATATATGATATGTTTGATCTTTATGGAACTGAACATGGATTAGGCCAAATTGAAGCGGGAAATGCAAAATATAACGATAAAATCGACTATGATAAGCTGTCTCCGAAAATTAAAGGAATGGTGCATGCAGTCGGTCCAAGTGGTGGAAGTAAGGCCACTTTTGATGCTAAATTAGAGAAAACAGTATTAGCGGTAGGAAAAGCTATTTATAGGAAGTTTAAGAATGAAAAAGATTTAGAAATTCGTATTCCAATGATTTCCGCTGGATTGTTCTCTATTTCTGAATATAGTGGATCTCCAGAGAATCTTAAGGCATATTTTGAAATGTATATGCCGATGGTATTCAAGTATTTGTGCAGACCATTTGCATCAAGGGGTTTTACAGTTAAAATGGGCATTTGGTCTAGAGAAGAGATTGCGGGATGGAAAATGTATTTAGGGGAATAAAATAACTTAAAGAAATAATCTTAATATATATTAGTAGAATCCTATGTCGGGATTTTATTCACTTACTCCTTATAATGCGGAGTTTAACATGATTTGCTCAGGTATATCAATAATGTTAATAAATTATTATAATAATCCTTGTTTTTTGGATAATAATATTGATTTGGCTCATTTACATTCCATATATATTATTAATAAAAACGCTATCTCAGTGTGAGACAAAGTGCTATTAGCTTATCCTTTCGAGTATAAGCAAAGTATTTTTATTCCTAAGTTTTACAGGAAAAGAAGGTGATTGGCTCAAAATGTTCCATAATCTTCTGAAAAGAAAACAACTTACTCTTGATCATAAAGATTCAATGTGATTGGCTCAGAATATTCCATAGCATTGTTTAATTGATCGTCAATTCCATGTTCTACTGGGATAAAGGATGATTTGCTCATGTTATTCAATAGTCCTTTAAAAATGAACAATTTAATTTTTCCATTATGGAAAGATAATAAAATCGATTGGCTCAGTAAATTCCATAGATTTTTACAAAAAATAGTTATTTTCTGTAAAAAAGAATTTAAAGAGATATTTAATAATTATATTAACAATGTCTAAAAATATTTTTACTCAAGATTTAATTAAGAAGCTTCGCAGTGGAGAGCGTGTGCTTAATGGTCGTAAAATAAATGATTTATATCGGAATTGTCCTGCACCTGAACTGAAAAATTTCCTTCGTGGATATGCTCGTTCTTTGAATGGAGTAGCTGACGTAAAAAATGCTGAATGGTCCAATTGGAATTATCGCGAACCTGAACCAACTGCTAAATCTTTGGCTGATACAACTGAACCCCATAAAGGATATGATTATTCAGGAATGGCCAATAGATTCCATCCAGCTCAAGGAATATATGATGTATTGGGAGTAAGAAAGCGCGAAGCACGTCTAAATCAGGTTTGGACCAAGCTTCATTTAGCAGGATTAGTGGGTAGTTGGCGTCGTCCAAAGACTTCAATGAATTTACTTAATATGCTTATAATTTTAGGAAATGTATTTAATGCACCAATTGATCAGGCCGTGGTTCCTGCAAGAAAGAATGGATCATGCAAAGCTGCAAAGTGGGAAGTTAATTTCTTATTAAGTAAAGATGATAGTGAATTGAATGATACGCAAAAGGCTGTATTTAACGCATTTAGTAATCGTAAGGATCGTAAGAACGCATGGAGGCTTTATTGCGAGTTGGTTGGATCTTGTTTTCCATCGGACACAAGCCAACATAGTCTTCTCGACACGGGGGTTAAACATGAAGCGGCTGTATATGATAAATATGGAATACTATTGGAAGTTCTCAAGGATCCTACGTTAAATACTGCATTTTATACTATGATTTTTGTTACAATGATGACGACTGAATTAGGCAAAAGGAATAGTTTTACGCTTGATCCTCAGCGACATGGTTCTTTGAATGTATGGCTTAAATATTATCTTGATAATTTTGGTGATAAGATTGAAAGATATGATGTGGTTTTTGCGGTACTTCCGTGTGATAAGTATTATAAATTAATGAATGAAGGACATAAAAAGTGGCAACTTGCTATTTGGTCTCAAGCTGTTTATCCGATAGCATGGTATCTGAATCGTCAGTTTGACCTTGGTGTAGCGGAATGTATTGGAAAAGATATGCTTGTACCTCGTAGAGGAACTACTAATGTTGATTCAGGAGGATATAATTCTGTAACAGGAGCATGGAACAACGCATTGCGTCATCTTCGCTGGCTTCACCCAGGAACCTATGATGTTTGTTATAAATGTATGAAGCTTTTGGCTGGTGATCAGATGCAATGGGCTGCATATGAGACTGCTGCAGGAGGGGCAAATGCTGACCATCTTGATGAAAATACCAAGCAAATGAATGTATTTAAGGAATTAACTAAATTAGGATATCGTCCATGGTCGACGCTGTTTGATCCTAATAGAATAAATGAAATTCAAGCTGCTATTATGAAATCATGTGAAAGTAATAATGTTCCTTCGGGAAAGTGGCTAGGAAGATCTAAATTACGTACTGATGGAAAGACTGAGGCTCAAACGGATCAAGTTTGTGGAATTTCTGTTCCGCAGGGTTCGGGATGGTGGTTTAGTTCTTGGGGATTTTTTGGTGCGACTAAATCTACTATGAAGTAATTAGTGAAATATAAATCTTAATAAAATAAAAACTGATTAAAATTAAATTTTAATCAGAATTACAAGAAAATAATAAAAAAACAATGGGAAATTTCATTGAAAAACCAGAATGGATTGATCCAGATGAAGATGGTGAATTTGAATGTGATAATTGTGCGTACAAATCCAATAATGAAGAATATTTGAAATCTCATCAAAAATCATATCATAACGATAAAACTCCATTTATTCTATATATGTGTTGCCAAGGAAGTATTGACGAACGCAATATATTTGAACAAGCTGTAACAGTGGAATATATTGATTGTACTGGACCACAAGCAGCATTTCATGATGGTGATCTTCAGCAATTTGGAAATGAATTAGTACAATGTGCCAGAGATAATGATTTGAAATTGTATTGTATTTATCGTATGTATGATCCAGGACTAGGGTTAATGATCAATCCTTATTGGTTAAAAGGAGGTCTGGATGCTGGTGTATTTACTGAATATTCTATTCCAGATGATGTCAAGGCAAATGATGATCAAGAATAATTATTAACTAAATAGTTAAATATGATACTTCCAATTCCCATATTCACAAATCCTGTATAGGATCTTGGTAAAGCACCACTAAATATTTTAAATTTATAATCTTTTATTGCTTTAATGAATGACAATTTATAATTACTGTCATTTATTTGATATTTCGTTTTCATGAAGTCAAGTGGTTGAGTTATGATACATGCCATAAATGCACTTGTACCATTTACCATGAATTTCTTTATTTTATTATCGGATTGGTAACAATTGTTCGATAAACATACTGCGGCACAAAAAGCAGAGTTTCTAGCGGCATTCCATTGAAAACCATTGAAAGAATTACGAATTATGTTAGATTTAAGACCTTTGTTACTCATCATTTGAATTTTGAAGACTTCTCCGGGGGTTTCCACAATGGTTTGGCAAAAACCAGCAATAATACCGGATATAGTGTATTTTTGAATGGGGTGAGTGATGGGTAATTTTCTATTACAAATATCTTGAACTCCCCAAAATGCAGTACGAGTCGGGATGATACTGAGTATTTTAGGCACAAAACCACGATATAATGAAAAGAATCCATTATTTTTGATATTTGATGACATAAAAGAAATAATATTGGGTTTAGTTTGAGTTCGATTATTAAATACTAATTCTTGATATTTGACTTTATAAAAATCAATTGGATGAGAAAAGCAACTTTCTACTATACCTGATACAGCTCCATAAATTAGACTCCGATCCATTATATAAATGATATATAATAACAATAATGTTTTAACTTAAAAAAAAAAATAATTAATTTTTTACTGGATATTATAAAAAAATGTTGTCCAACATCGATGAAGCTTTCAAGACATTCAAAAAACTTTATTCATTGTTTTATGATATTCGTCGCCGTTATGGTCTTTCGGCTCGACCATGGTGGAAGAAGATTCGTGATCCTTTGAAGATGACCAAGTATGTTTTTAGTAGCAATAATGATTATCTTGCTCAAAATGTAGCACAGATTAAGGGTGGAAATGAATATGATGGGGATCCACTTGGTACAGGTGCATTCGAATATTTCATGGTTCATCCACGAGTTTATGGCTGGTGGAAGTTTTATGGTGTTTTTCGATTTTTGCCATGTTCAGGTGGGCTTTCGAATTTGTCCAAGTGGCGCCGAATTATTGAAAGTTATTTGAATTCTGATAGTTTTCGTGAGAATTTGCGAAACATATTGAAGTTTTGCGAGAGTGAATTGAAAAAGAATTGGCGCAACGTATATTACATCGATAGATTGCTTGAAGAACTAGCATGATCAATTATTGATAAATTATAAATAAAATAAGGGTTATTATATTTATCCAAAATTTATCAGTAAGATTTTTTTGGATATTTAAAGCCATATCATAATAAATATATTAAATGGATGTATATAATTTTTGTAATCAATGTCAAAAAAGTTTAAATATTACTAATTTTAAAAAAAAGAAAGATGGAAAATATTATACAAGATGTGAAAAATGCAGAATGAGTCATAATGAACATGAAAGAAATAAATATGTAAAAAAAAAATGTTCAAAACAAAATTTATGTGATGATATCAATTGCGCAATTTGTTTTAATAAAAGTTTTGCTTCATACGATGGAACAACATCAACTGGAAAATTAAAAATTGATTGTTGGATAAAAGAAAAAAATAAATTAATTCCAAGAGATGTTTTTAAAAGAACTGACGCAAAATATTGGTTTAAATGCGAGGTGTGTAATCATGATTTTAACACGTCTTTGGGTGCGTTAGTGCGAGATGACATTTGGTGTTCGTATTGTACAAATCAAAAATTATGCAATGATGATAATTGTAAATCATGTTTTGATAAAAGTTTTGCATCATTTCAGGGTAAAACTCAAAATAATGAATTAAAAATTAATTGTTGGAATTTGGATAAAAATAGTGGTATTGAGCCAAGAGATGTATTTGGAGGAACAAGTAAAAAATATTGGTTTATTTGTAATGAATGCAATCATGATATGTATATTTCTCTTAACGGTATAACCAGATTAACTCGATATAATTGGTGTCCGTATTGTGGTCACAATAAAATATGTAAAGATAAAAATTGTGTTGATTGTTACAATAAAAGTTTTGCATCATTGAAAAAAAAGACTTCAAAAGGTAAATTAAAGGTTGATTGTTGGGATTTAACTAAAAATAATAATATACCTCCTCGAGAAATTTTTAAATCTTCAAGGAAGAAATATTGGTTTAATTGTGATGTTTGTCATCATAGTTTTAATATAAGAATGCGCGAAATATCGTCACTAGATAATTGGTGTTCATATTGCGGTGGCAAGCAATTATGTAGTAATGAAAAATGTGATTATTGTTTCAAAAAAAGTTTTGCTTCACATAGTGGAACGACTCCAAAGAATAAGCTTAAGATTGATTGTTGGGATTTAAAAAAAAATAATATTTCCCCAAGATATGTTTTTAGAAGTTCTAATAAAAAATATTGGTTTTTATGTGATTATTGTAATAAAAATTTTGAAACAGCGGTTAATGGCATTATACATTCAAACTGTTGGTGTCCTTATTGCAAAAATAAAACGGAATTAAAATTACATAATTGGTTATTGAAAAATGATAATATTAAGTCTATTAAAAGGGAATATGGACCAAAGTGGTGTTCAACAGAATATTTAAGTATTCATAAAGGTAAAAAGAAGAATGGAAAATATCAATATAGATATGATTTTTATATTATTTTTAAGAGTAAAAAACATTTAATTATTGAACTTGATGGAAGACAACATTACGAACAAGTTAGAAATTGGAAAGCTCCGCTAGAACAACAAATAAGAGATAAATATAAGGAATTTAAAGCATCAAAGTATGATATTCCCTTAATAAGATGTATTCAAGAAGATGTTTACTCAGATAAGAATAAATGGGATGTGAAATTAGAAAAACAATTAAAAAAGTATTACTAAATAGGATTAAATTATAAAATCATATTATAAATTGTTATAATAAGATTTATTAAAAAAGTTTAGATTGTTAAATTATCAAGGATTTATTCATTCGATTACTTGCTCTACGGACTCATCTTCAGACTCTGTGGTTTCTCCACCATCCGAGTCTTCAGGCTCTTCCTCGGCTGACGCTTCCTTAGAACCGCCTCCACCTCCCTCATCAACAGTGCTTTCGGCTGCCGCAGGAGCTTCTCCTCCCTCTACGACAGCTTCTGCAGATTGAACCTCTTCAGTGGTAACTTCCTCATCGGGATCAGCGTTCGTTGGTGCATCAAAATTTTTCTTGCTAAAGCACCACCCATGCGGTTTAGGCTGGCGCTGTACTTCAACAATTTTAATGCTATTAACCCTCAAGCTAATTCCAAATCCACTCACAAAGTGAGTACGAGGCTGGAAGATCAGAGTCAGAGGAGTGTTAGTTTCCCGTGGAATCAATTCACGAAGTCCTTCCCAACTTTCACCGAAATCAACCGGCTCTTCACCAGTAGAACTGCGGAAAACTTCCACATCAGGCACTCCATGAGCTCCTTGCTCGAGATCCGGATCATAGACCTGAGGAACCTTAGGCGCAATGTTAGGCGGATACGGCTCGCCAGTTGCATCATTTATCTTCTGCTTGACACAGCGCTTGTACTTCTCCTGAACAATCTCTCGCTGAGCATCAGTGGTGTATTCCTTGCCGAAGAGGAATTTGGAATGCTCCATTCCGTAATCAATCATCATCTCATCAAGCTTCTTGAGTTGATCAAAAAAATGCCTCACAATAGGTGCCTCTGACTTGATCCTTGAATAGGAAGAAAGAGGAATGTTGTAAGACGGTCCGTCCTTGTAGTTTGACAATCCAAATTTGCACACAAGTGCCTCGGGTGTCTCAATGTACGGTGTAACTTCAGTCCCATTATAATTGTATCGCAGAATTGCTTGCTTAGTTTTACGCTTTTTGTTCTCACGAGGAGGGTAAATTACAAAATTTTCCGCACGGAGTTCAGCAGCTGGAATTACAATACATTCGTTGTTAGTGTTATCGTTGTTAGTGTTATCGTTGTTAGTTTGTTGGTTGCTCATTTTTAGTTACTAGTATCTATGCGCCATGTCTTTAAATAATTTTAGATTCAGTTTTTTATATTTTTTATAAAAAACATTTTTACTTAAAAATATTTATACTATATATATAATAATGACCACCATAAACAAACGTGAAATCAATTACACAAATTGTTTATCAGTTAAGAACAAGAAAAAAAATACTGTTGAACAATGTAATCACAAGAGATTAAAGGGTTGTGAATTTTGTGGGATTCACAATAAAACAAAGAACAAAGTAAAGGTAACTGAGCTATACACAATTTACAATGTGGATGAAGATATATATAAAAAGATTATGAGAATTGATGATCAAAAAGTAGGTATTCCAACAACACATTATACAAAAGCATTTTTGTTAAGTGGTGAAGAAGGGCAAACAAAGGAACAGTTAAATAATTGTGAATTTAAGAATATTGAAAACGTGCAAGTAACCAAATTGAGAAACACACTGAAACATTACAATCTAATGAAAATGGTATGTAAAAATCAATCAAAGAGAAATATTTACAGCGAATTAATAAAATATTTACGAAAAGAAAAGAAATATTTGGATAATATGGACAAAATTATCAAAATTCAAAAGGTATTCCGATGTCATGATGTTTATCGCAGAACCAACAGCATAAACTCAACTGAATGCAACTCTTTTATATCTATATACGATATACCTACGAATTATTATTATTATTTAACTGAGAATAATAAGAAATATTCATTTGATTTTAGGAGTATTTACAGTATAATTGATTCAGAATTTCCATGTAATCCATACACCATGACTCGATTTGAATCATCTTTCATTAATCAAATTAAAGATGAAGCATTTATCAGAATGACCAAATTCAAACAAGATTGGTTTTTCAAGCAAGAGGAAATGACGGAAGATGAGAAAATTAGAGAATATGCATTAGAAACATTTCATAAAATTGATATGTTAGGTAATTATACAGATTTTAATTGGATATTAGAACTGAATATATTCAGTCTCAAGGATTTATATAAACGAACAAAAGATATGTTTGACTATCGTATTAATCTATCCAGTTTGGAAAAACAAAAATATGTGGAAAATGGTACTGCTTTTGCAAAAAGTACACAATTCGTTGATAATGTTAATAGTAAAAATGGTGTTATCAGAATAATCTTGGATGAATACAATAGATTCTTAAATTATTCTAATAATATTGAAGATAAAAAAACTGCCATACTCTGGCTCTTAAGCTCACTGGTAGAAATATCACATAATGCTAGAATTGCATTGCCGCATTTAGATCAAGGTCTATTTGAAATGGTTTAATTATATGCAACTGCAGCTATACCATTCTTTATTCTTAAAATATTATAGTTAGTTCCGAATATTGTACAGAATGGATTTACCAGTTCGTCGTCTATTCTGAATATAAAATGTGAATTATCGATCTCACTATAATTACATGTACCAGTCGGTTGAAGTGATTCTGGATTCAACGCAAAACTATAAGCATATATCTGTGCAGTAGGTATATTGGAATGTCGCTGATACGGAACAACATTCTTAAAATATTTTCCGTCCCTTACTTCCATCCTCTGCTTGCCTTCTATATAAAGCACTGCGTCTTTTAATGTGATTTCAGGAGTTTCATCAATAATACCCCTGGTTTGACATCTGTTTTTAACTGAATAATTAAACCACTCATTTCCTCCATATGCACCTGTTTCGTTCGGAATAAGAACATTCTCATTTTGAAATACCCATATAAATTCTTTAATGGGATGTCTAAAATCATCTAATTGAATCTGATGTTCAGTTATAATAGGAGCGCATCCAGTGGTAGTTGGATCGTTTGGACTTTCGTTAGGACAATTAACAACCTCTCCATTAACTGTATTCATTTTACCTCTATTATATAATACATTTTGATTCATTTGAACTTGTTCAATCAGATAATCATGCTGATTTTGAGCAAAGAATTTTTTCTCTTCATCATCTAAATATATATAATCAACATATAAGAATAATTCTTCTATTTGGAGATTACTAAAATCAGATACATTTATTTTACCACATCCATAATTATCAGTAACAGATACTATTAACTCTCGAAGATTTCTAATATTAAGATTGAATTTAACTTCTTGTTTCTGAAGAGCAACAAGTGGCAATGCAGAACCTATATTCTTACAAAACCAAAAGAAAAGTGGAATATATAATCTGACTTCACCAATATGATCAAAATATTTATTATTAATAAATGATTTACCAATCATAATACCATAACCAAAATCTTTATCAAATGATGTAGTGAGCGAACTCCAGATAGACATCCAAAGACCACTATGTGTGTCTATGACCTTACCTCCTATTTCTACTTCAATACTTTTAATAAGGGCATGTCCAATAGAATTTGTCCAATAATATTTGGTGTTTCCTTGGAAATATGGTTCAAGAGATGGTAATTTGACAACGAGAAAAACTTCATTCATTAGATCGCCGATTCGATCGATTTCACAAACAACTCTTTTACCAAAGTTAAGATTACCTTTAAAATATTGTCTACAATTTTCAATTGAAAAATTAGTATGTCTTTTAAATACTGCGACAAAAAATGAAGTTTGAGGATTACCACTAATATAAAGATTCTCAACTCCATATGCTGCTAGTTGTAAAAAGCCGCCTCCCATATTGTTTTTTTAGATTATTTTTTCGTCAATCCTAACATTTTGAAAAATGTTTTAAATATTCCCATTACACATTTCCATTTTACTATTGTTACTATTAAAAGTAATAGGAAATACGAGCCAGAAAGGGCTAAATTAGCATTAATAAAGGAAAATGCTATTAATCCAAAATACAATAAATAAATGAATTTTTCTTTCTTTCCCCAGTAATAATTACCGATTAATACAAGGAACATACCGAATAGAACAACTGGTAATACGGCAGTGAATAGAATATCTGAAACTGTATAAGTTGATGAGCAAGAGACTTCATCACAGTATTCCAACATTGCATTGAGTATTCTATATAGGAAATATACAGTAATAATAAACATAAGTATTAATCCTACTAGGGTAAATAGAAGTAGTTTGTTATAATCATGACTAATGAACATTGTGTATAACCAAATATAAATTACTATGAAATATCCAAAAAATACCATTGCCAAAATTAAATTAATAGCCCATTGTCCTATACTAGAAAATACAAAAGTCACTGCACAAATAACAAATAGAAGACTGATAATGATATATAATGGCATGGATATGTATGAAACCATCGAGAAATACGCTGCATCTCTCCTTAAATTCCCATTTTTCATAAAACTGGATTTATAAACATTCAGAAATACCATTGTAATGACAACAGCCAAGATAACAAATATTAATCCTGTGATTGCATATGTTAGCCAATCTTTTTGTGTATCTGATAGATCAGTACTTTCAACTATTGGTGATATTATTGATGGGAGAACAAAATTAATAAGGAGAATGATACCAATGGCAACTATCATAACAACTGTATAAAAACTTTTGAATTTATTGGTTTTAATATCAGTCCAAATATCATGATATTGTTGTCCTCCACTATTGATCATATTTTTAATTTTATATAAAATAATGATTCCAACAACTATAGCAAATATAAAATATAGAACTGAATAGGAACTTGGAAGGGAATTGAGAACACTACTATTTTGTATTTCCCATATTCCCTTACATTCAGTGAGTATCAGAAGAGATCCAATTAAGAGATATAACGGAAAATATACAGAAAGAGTATTATAACAGTTATATAATTCATATTTCTCATTGATTGTAATGGGATTTGCTGCACCTTTAGACATATTAATTTTACTAATATCCAATTTGAATAAAAGTTTATTAAGAATACCTAATACAGACCAATTTGTAAGAGGTTCATTTTTATATATTTCTTTATATTTTAATGTATTGCCAAATCGCTTAGAAAGAGGAATATTCATAAGAGCATAAAAATCCTCTATCGATTTGTCATTCGATTTGTCATTGGATTGACTCATAAACTAATATATAATTATATAATTTTTACATTTATAAAATGCGTATAAAAATAAAATTTTTTATACTCTTTATATTTATTAAAAAATAATGCCTGAATTAGTAACCGAAGATCCAGTCCCAGTCCAAGAACCTGTCAAAAAGACTAAAAAGAAGAAGACTAAGAAAACCACTTCCGCCACAAAGAAGAAAAAAGTCAAGAAGGTTAAAAAGACTAAAGCAGCCGCTCCTGAAACTGTAGAAACTGCTGCTGCACCTGTTGCTGCCGTACCAGCTGAGGCTACATCCGTTCAGGAAAATGCACCCGTTCAGGAAGCTGCTTCTGTAGAATCTCTAGATGATGATACCATTGATAATACTATTGCCAATGTTATTTCTAAAATCGTCGAGCTTATGGCTGAGTTGAAGAGTGTTCAAAATAGTGTCAAGAACTTGAACAAGCTTGTCAAGAAAGAAAGACAGCTTAAGTCCAAGAAGCTTAACAAGACTCTTAATGAACTAAAGAAGAAGACTAACAAGAAAAGAAAGCCGAGTGGTCTTGCCAAGCCAACTCTTCTCTCAAAGAGTCTATGTGATTTCCTTGGTGTCCCCCACGGAACTGAAGAGGCAAGAACTATTGTAACTCAGAAGATTAACAAGTATATTTCTGATAATGGATTGCAGAACTCCGAGAAGAAGAAAGAGGTTCTCCCCGATGACAAGTTAGAGGCAATTCTTCAGACTGGAGGGCAGGTGTTAACTTATACTAATCTTCAGACATTTTTAAACAAGCATTTTGCTAACAAGTCTAACCCTATTCCGGTTGCAGATCAGTAATTATATTGAAATACAAAAATAGCAAAACAAATAAAAGTGTATAAAACATATAAATTATATACACAAATTGTACCTGTTGGTAGCGACCTTTGGTCCATACAAATGAAGTCAGAGGTGCAACAACATTTTTTACCAAACATAATATTATTTAAAGATATTTTACATTTTAAATAATAAAAATATGATTAGAACTTTAATTTCACATAGTCATAACCAACTATTCAGGAAAATTCCAGTACCAATAGGCGTGGGAATTAGATTTATTAATGTAGATGTTGAAAAAGAGAAAAAAAGAAACGTTAATAAATATATATCAGAATCATTAGTTGAAGGTACTAAGCTTTCTGCATTATCATTTGGAACAGGTCTTGGATTTTATGGATCAACTATGGCATTGTCTAAACTGGGTTTAAGTGCAGCTGTATTAGGTATAGCTGTTCCATGTACATCTTTGATTGTAGCAGGAACAATACCTTTTTTACTAAGTGATCGCGAACACGAAGATGATGTAAGAAATTATGCGTTAGCAATGGCTTCTGGTTTAGCTATATCACCATTATTATTTACTGTTCCTGACTTGTATCCACAATTGATATGTTCAAATATAGGTTTGATTGGTGGAGCATTGATAGCTAGTAATTCTATTAGAAATAATGAAACATCTGTTTCTAGATGGACATATCCAGTTCGTGTTAGTGCATTGTCAGGAGTGACATATTTTGTTGGTGAAAAAATGGATTTATGGAATTTTCCCGCACCATCAGCAACTTTAACGATTGGATTATTTATGTATTTTTATAATCGAGAAATTATAAAAAATTTTTATGAAAAAAATGATATACGTCCATTGACTCATCTAAGTTATTATTTAGCTATGATGGGACTGATATATTCGCCTCAAGTTGATGTAACTATATTTAATTATTTTGAAAACTTTTATGCTTCTGTTTGAGATGCTTGTTTGAAATATGAACTGATTAAATTATTTTTATGTTTATTTTTAAGCGTTTTGACAGCTTTATCTACATTCATTACTCTTAACACATATCTATCCAATTTATTAATATCTTTTCTCAATGTATTAGTTATACCACCACCCATATAATTAATAATTTGTCCCTTATCTGGTTCCCTTACCTTGCATTTTTTCATTAATTCATTTTTATTGAATTTAAAATTGGGTTCTTTAAAAAGTTGTCTTGCCTTTTCATAATTAAAATTATTGGGAATTTTATGCTTACCTTTTTCTTTGACATGTTCCAATACCTTTTCAATACTCTTATACTTCTTAATCAGTTTCATTGCCGTAATTGGTCCAATACCTTTGATTTTTGTAGTATAATCACAACCACATAAAATACACATATCCAAAAATTGATCATATGTAAATTCTAGTTCTTCCAGTATAATATTCAAATCTACCTGAATAAGTTCCTTTGAAGAGATATTAAATCCTTTATACGAAAATCTTCCCCCTGTGGCTAAATAATCTGTATCTTCCGTGAGACATCCATGAACAATATTATTCTTACTCATTACAGCACAAAATGTTTCCGCTTCACCATTACACTCATGATATGGTATTCCAAATAACTCAAATAATTCCTTAAGACAAGTAATATCATCCTTTCCCACTGTTATAATTTGTTTTTGAATCTTTTTAATCTCTTTATCTATTTTTTCTTCTGTAAGCTTATCAATGGCAATAGTATGATAATAATTTTTAAGAGTATTTTTATTATCAATTTTATTATTATCCATATATTTATCAATATTAAACTCTTTATTAACAATATTTTTCAACATTTCACATTTGTTATGAAGATTTGTCTTTTTATTCTTTCTTCCATCAAGGACTTCTTGTTTTTCTTTTGGTGGAATACCATCAAAAATATAATATGGTGTAATTCCATTTTTAAGAAATTTTAAGATTTGATGAGAGAATCCATTAACAATATTTCCAGTTGAATATTTAAATCTGTATAAGTAGATGCTTGTATCAATAGCAATTACTTTTCCTTGTAATTCATTATATGAAACCTTTTTAATTGCCTTTGCTGCAAAGTTCTTCAGAATATTATTAAATGATTTGATACCCATTATTCGTTTACTGATATATAATATATATTAGTAAATTCTTTTCAAATTCATTTTTGCATTTTTTTAATAAAAAACCATTTTCAAAGATTTGGCATTACCTTTCGAATCATCTATTTTTAATCTTACCTCTACATTCTGAAAATATTTTATTAACATACTGAAAAGTTTATCACATTGTTTTGTTGATTTTAATGTGAGTTTTCGTATGTTAAATTGTTTAAGGAAATCATCAATATGATAGAGAAAGAATGGTTTACATATATAATAATTAAACACACTAGTTTTTTGTGGAAGATGTCGACAAGTATCAGATGAAAATAATTCATCTATGGTTTTATAACCGTAGTGTTGGAGAATGGATTTCGCAAGTTTAATAGAATAATTAAGTTCTTTGAGATAATATGAATGAATATTTGAGATATCATGTTTATAACCATAATAAAAAAGATTAAAAAGAGTTGCCCATGTTTCAGTATAAGTTTCACAAAAATTTATATTAGATTTCAAACAAAAATGTTTAGCGATATTTGTGTCATAATGTGGATAATCAAGAAGGATATTATCACATTCCAACGCATGCAAACATTCATGAAAAAGAACTCGTTGATATTCTTCATTTCTCCAAATACTAATATTGTATTGACCAATAAGACTTGATCCACTATTGCAGTTATCTTCATTTAGAATTTTGCTTTTTTTAGAAAATATTTTTTTAAAGGGAGTGGAATAGAAGTTTATGGTGAGAGAATTATAATTTTTAGTAAGTTTTTTCATTAAAGAAACAATAAAACAAATATTATGCATTTTTGATATATCTTGGTCTGATAAATCTTTGAATGGAACATCACAATAATAATTAAGGTAGTTATTATCGAAAGTTATAAAATATTTAGTTTTGCAATGTTTAATAATGTAATTATATATTTTTTTAGAACAAAAAATATTATTTTTAAGAATGCTCAGTTCAGAAGGATTATCATGGATTTCCACTGGATTCAGTTTAAGTTTAACGGTTTTTGCTATTCTAACGAATTTTTTATATTCATTATTTATCATCACTATCCTGTATATTAACAATATATTTTTTGAATTTATACATTTGAGAACAAGTATTTGATATGGTGACTTGTGATGTTCCACATTTACCCGAAATAAAAGCCTTAGTAAGCCCTAGTTTAAACATCTGAGAAATCATATATATTGCACCCACTGCAATAGATTTGGGATTATTGTCCTGGCAAATACCTAGTTTTTCCGCATTGATAACTACACTGATTGCCATTTTCTTATATTTATCAGGCACACCCAAAAGAGCACTAAATCGAACAATAAGATCTTTCGCTTCAATTGGTTTAAATTCCTTGATAAATTCAGGATTATTCTTGTACATTATTTCAGTAAATTCATAACATCCTCTGGAAAGTTTCTTTTCTTTCACATTGAATATTTTAGCAATTTCTTGAAAACTTCTCGTCATTTCAATGTCTTGATTAGCATAATGATCCAATGCAAATTTGTAACAAGTCGATATAATCCCATGACGAGATGCTGCTCTCTTAATAAGATGCTCACGGAACTTTTTGTAATACACTAATGCTTTGTCAATAATACACTTAGGCATATGCTCATTGCGGACCTTCTTCGCAATATCATGTTCAATATCAATTAAACTTCTTTCTTTATAAGAAATCCCATTGTAATTGTTGTATTTCCTAAGTAATTCATTGTTTTTCCCCGTAATTACAGTACATAGTGTATTATTTGAAAACAATTGATTTAACGGCATTCCATATCTACTCGGATCAGATGATCGTTTATTATCATTTGCTCCGTAATACCTTGATTCTTTAGTATAACTAACAATATATTTATTAATTGCTCCGCATTTTTCGCATTCAATGTGTAAATTATCAATTTCTTCTAATTCATCAGATCCACAATACTTACATGTATTTGGTTCAGCGGTCATTTTATTTTCATCTTCCTCATCGGTCGTTTTTCCTTCTTCAAATGTTTCATTTATGTTATCAAATTTGTCCCAGTCAATAGTTGAAGTCATTTTTTTATGTCTGTAATTATATAATATTTAATAATTCTTTAAATCAATTTTTATAAATTTATATAATATAGATATGGATGAAAATTACAATACTAATAGCTTTGTTGCAGGACAAGGTGAAATGTATAATATGAAAATGTTTATTAGTCTGGGTTTAGTTGCATATTTGCTTGTAAAAGCCGCATTTGGTCCGTTTGGTATATATCCCAAGAAATACTACAACCAAACAATGACTATTAATTCAAATAGTGCTAATAACCAAGAACAAATAATTAATGCTTATGTCCCCGGAATTTGGAATAATGAAATGACCGATATTATTACATTTATTGTTTTATTTCTCGTCATTTTCATGTTAAAAACTAAAAATAATCTAGTAGTTTATAGCAACAAACCAAATTATTATTTACTTATTTCGATAATGGTTGCATGTTGTTATCCTCCTTTGAAACAGAATTTTTCCACAGATCCATCTTCCATGAATTTGTTTGAAAAAATTATGATTCCGATATTGCTTATCTTAGGATTTATATTTAATTTCATGTCGAGTGCCGGTCAGAATAAGTTTTATTTACTGTATTTAGGATTTATTGTCATTATTTTCGTAGGTTTATACTTGAGTAAGAGCAATAGTGAAATGTATCAGGATGTTTTGTATAATGTAGCTAGTACCAATAATCAAACAAAATGCACTAGTTATGATACTCAAGAAATAACAGTGAAATCATCTGGAACTGTGTTTAAATTGACTACTGTTTTTGTTCTATTTTTGTCTATTATTGCATTACCTTATAATAATAATATTATTACTAACGTTATAAATGGTTTATTAATTGGTTGTTTTATTGGAATGATGTCATTTTATGGTTTCCAGTATCCATTTTATCGAACTCCTGCGGATTTCTGCAAAAACGAGGCTGAATGTCAGAAAAAGAATATCCCGACGGATAATGGAAATACATATGATGCAGAAATAAGCAGTGAAGTGGAGAATAAAGTAAATTGGAATTCATGGACAATTATGAGTGTTGCATTGGTTATGGTACTGATGTTATTTTATTTGAGTTTCCAAAGATAAATTTATAACAAGAAAATAGCGATTGACATCGGTTCTGACATCGATCACTCCTTCTTTGATTTGGGCTTTTGGGACGCCACTACTCCTGCCGCCACTGCTGCTCCTGCCACCACTGCCAATACGAGCCACCATGGAGAGGTTTTGACCGGAGCGGTAGGAGCAGCAGCATGAACTTGGACTGGAGTAGTGAGGGGAAAAAAGACATAGAGCAGTGCGTAGCAGAGCCCATCGAACATCCCGACCAAGACAAGGTCAAGCCAGTTGCAGCGCCCAGAGTAGCCGTCGAAAACGAACGTGAGGTTCACTAGGGCCACCGCGCCGAGAAAAACGACGATGGTGGTCCTCTCACGCCTCATCTGGTACATGACCCTCTTGAAGCACCCTACGGTGAGCTTTTTGGAAGCCCGACGCATGATGGCCACGAAGGCCACGAACATCGATGGGAGTACCTCCACAAGAGAGGCAGCCCAGAGCGCAGTGCCGAAGGCCACTGTCCGGAAAAATCCGCACGTCGCCATGAAGAGGCCGACAAAAGTCAGCCAGGCGGTGATGTGGCACGCCATAGCAGCGGGCTCAGTTGCGGGCTCAGCCACAGCCGCAGGGGCAGCAGCCGTAGCCGTTGCAGCTGGCGTGGAC
>JGI10211J14876_10000287_pt1 | contig 21261 bp, 25 predicted proteins | sample Etolagsediment_FD_14876 | JGI IMG/M metagenome (IMG submission 14876)
ATATTATATATATATATGTCTGAAGATACAAATAATTATTTTTATAATGAAAATCGTATACGTGATATAGTTTTGCCTTCAGAACGCCAAAAATACAATCAAACTCCTCCACCCTCTGTGCGCCGTGAAGGTAATAGACCACCTACACCACCTGTGCGCCGTGAAAGAAATAGATCCCCTACACCTCCTAGTCGACGCGAAAGTAATAGATCCCCTACGCCACCTGTGCGCCGTGAAGGTAATAGACCACCTACACCACCTGTGCGCCGTGAAGGTAATAGACCACCTACACCCTCTGTGCGTCGTGAAAGAAATAGATCCCCTATACCCTCTGTGCGCCGTGAAGGTAATAGACCACCTACACCCTCTGTGCGTCGTGAAAGAAATAGATCCCCTGCATCTCCTAGACTTATTGTGGGTGGTAAATTTAATTTATCGAAAAAATACAAGAAAACAAAAAGATATAATAAAACAAAAAGATACAATAAAACAAAAAGATACAATAAAACAAAAAGATATAGATAATTTAATTATATTTATTTTAAAATTTAATTAAAAACTTATTAATTATTTAATTATATGAAATTATTTTTTATATTATTAAATATAACAAAAATAACTGGTTATAATTTATGTGTAGTTGGAGGTAATAGTGGATTAGGTAGAGAAATTATTTATCAAGGTATTAATTGTAATAAAAAAATATTAGCATTAAGTAATAGTTCAGATAAAATTAAATATCCATATAGAGGTGGAGGTTTAGATTTAAAACCTATCAAAAAATTTATAGATAGTAATAATCTTAAGGTTGATACATATAATAATTTTAATAAATATAGATTTGATAATATAGTTTTTACACTTGGAGGTCAACCATTTACTAATGATTATTCTGATAAAGTTACTAATGATATTATGTCAAATATTGATAATAAATTACAAGGAATAATATTAGTAAGTGCACATGGTGCTGGAGAATCACTAAAAGATTCAAATATTGGTATAAAAATAATGGATAATTTATATTTGCGCGATACATATAGAGCAAAAAATTCTCAAGAAAAAATAATAAAAAAATATAGTAAAGAAAATAATATAAATACATTTATTTTAAGACCGAAGGCTTTATCATATGGACAAAATATATATTCAATAAAATCTAGACAAAAATTAGCAAAAGAGATATTAGAATATTTATATATTATTTAAATTAACTAAATAATTCAGGATTTAAAATATGTTTACATGTTTTATTTTCATCTTTACAATAATTAAATGATTGACATGAACATGTTTCTTTTATTTTTTGTGTTTTTGGACAAATAAATTTTTTACGAATATATAGACCATTTATTCCTTTAATTGTCCATGTTTGGATATTTGTTGGGTATTCATCATTTGATTCTAGCACTGGGTAGATATCATTATCACTATTTTCATTTTCTTCGATTAACATTAATGCCATTGCTGCATAATTATGTAAATCTAATAATGTATCTTTAATACCCTCATCATCAACTAAATTAATACCCTTTGATGAAATTGATTGAGCTCGTTTAATTTTATCTCCAATTCTGACTAAAACACCAATTGTTCCATATTCAGCAAATGCATCTCCATAATCTTTATTTTTTTTAATAAATAAATTTTTAGCTTTAGATTGAATATTTTCTAATTGAAGTGTTCTATTTGCCATTTTTAATTATATTTATTTTATATTTAATAATCAATTTTTTATATAAATATAAAATATTTTAATATATAAAAAATGTTATCATATGATAGTATGGATAAAGATAAAGATAAAGATAAAGATAGATCCAAATCTACTTTTAAATCAAAAAAAAATATTGAAAATCTTAAAGATATAATTATTGAATATTTAGATAATACTCAATTATATAAAGGATATTCAATAAAAAAAAAATATATTGCAGATAGTAATATATTATCTGCACAATTATTATTTAACAATCGTGAATGTAAATTTAATTATATGGATAAAAATGTTAGAGATATTTGCACTATAATAGCACATGATTTACGTGATTATATAGATAAAAATATATTTTTTGATTTATATAATGGTGTTTTATATTTTTATATATAAAATTGATTATAATTAATATTTAATAAATATTAATTATAATGAATAATTGTTGCTTTTATTGCAACAATACAATAGAAACAAAAAAATATTTTGCTTTTGATAGATGTTTTTGTTCTATTATTTGTAGAGATAGTATATATAAAATTAATAAAAAAATAGATCCTAATTTTAATAATTCAAATTTATGGATTACTAATATTAATGATCTAAAAGTATTTGAAAAAAAAATAATAGAAAATAAAAAAAAAGAAATTTATAATTCTATATTAAATGATTTAATTGTAGAAATTAATAATGAAATATCTTTTGATATATCAAAAGAAATATTAAAAACTAGAGAAGAAATTATAGAAAAAAGTAAGAGTGAAATTATAGAAAAAAGTAAGACAGAAATTATAGAAAAAAGTAAGAGTGAAATTATAGAAAAAAGTAAGAGAGAAATTATAGAAAAAAGTAAAGATGAAAATGATGATAGTTTAAAATTTAATAAACTAATATCACGGACATGTAATTTATTAAAATATATAAATATTTTAATAGTTAAACAATTTTTATTAAATTATTTTTAATTATAAATTTTGCAAATAAAAGATACCATTTTCATCTACATTATATTTACCAATAATATCTGGATTAACTTTTCCACTTAATACATCTTCTGTTTTATATATATTATAATCATTATCAATATAATGATTTATACCTTTAATTTCTTTAATAGTTACTTCTAATTTTTTTGTTGTAATTTGTTGACATAGTTCAAATGAATTTATAGTTCCATGTGGTGTTCCTTTAAAATGTGTGCCACAAAAATTTAAACTATCTTGTTTTCTACGTGTACATTGTTCACCATTTGCTCTGCACGCACAACATCTTTCATTTTGAGGAACAATATTTTTAATTCTTTTTCTTTTTGCAAAATCATCTTTTGTTAATTTTATAGTATTAAAATCATAAACAAATTGTAAAAAATCGCTTGTTGTTTGATTTCCTGTTATTATAATATTATGTTTTTCAATCCAATTTTTAATTTGTTCTTTAAAATCAGATAAATGTTCTTCACACTTTTTAACTACACGTTTTTCCATTTAATATATTATTAATTTTTATTTTTACTTCAATTTTATAATAATATATTATAATAAACTTAAAGACAAAATTATTCTTCAAAAAATTTATTTGCTAATAATAAACTAATATTTATTATAGATAATAATTTTTTTTCTTTTAAAACCAATCTATCTATATGTTCACATGTATTATATATTGAAAAATTAAAACAATTACAATAAAATTTACCATATTTCTTTACAATATTATAATAATTATAATCATAATTATAATAATTAATTGTATCATAATATGTAGGTATTGGAATAAGACTATCTAAATTTTCAAATGAATTTTGAAAATATGTTTGTTTTTTATTTGGATTATTTAATTCATTATTTAATAATATATATTTTTCAATAGTCAATCTATCATATGGAAATGGCCATTCTTTTGGCCACTCTCTAATAATATTTTGTTGGTTTGAATATTCTATTGCTAATATTATATCTTTAATATGATTACATGCTATACTATAATCATATTTAGAATTAGAAAACCAAATTTTACTTTGCATTTTAAGTGAACATATTCCACAAGAAAAAACTTTTTTATGGCTACTAGTATTAAAATTAACTGGATAATTATTATTAATATAAATTTTATTTTTTTGCTTTTTTATTACCTTCTCTCTAACTGACCAATTATTTTCAGATATTTGTTTATAATTTAAATTTAAATTCATTTTAATTAATATAAATATATTAATTTTATTTAAATAGTATTAATTATATTTAAATATAATGATAACTATAAATTTAATGGGTGGTTTAGGTAATCAATTATTTCAAATTTTTGCATTAGTTAGTCTATCTTTATCAAAAAAAATATCTTTTAAATTACCTATTAATAAAAGAGATATTGTTTCGCCGCATAATAATAATTGTTTAAGACCTACATATTGGGATTCTATATTTAAATATATTAAAATGTTTACTATACAATTTGAAAATACTACTATTCAGTTAAAAGAACCATCATTTAATTATAATTCTTTTGATAATTTACAATTAAATAATAATGATTATAAATTATTAGGTTATTTTCAATCATATAAATATTTTGAAAATAATTATAATAATATTATTAAATTATTAAGATTAGACCAACAAATTAATAATATTAAAAATAAAAATATACAATATTTTAAACAAGATATTATCTCTTTACATTTTAGAATTGGTGATTATAAAAATATACAAAGTTATCATCCTATTTTAGATATTAAATATTATATTAAAGCAATTGAATATATACAAAATAAAAAAAAAATAAATAAAGTATTATATTTTAGTGAAATTCAAGATAAAATTGAAATAGAGGCTAAAATTTCTTCTTTAAAAAATTTATTTCCTAGTATAGAATTTATTGAATGTAATAATAATTTACATGATTGGGAACAATTATTATTAATGAGTTGTTGCCAACATAATATTATTGCAAATAGTAGTTTTAGTTGGTGGGGTGCCTATTTAAATAATAATCCTGATAAAATTGTTTGTTATCCAAGTATTTGGTTTGGTCCTTCAATAAATAATGATACTAGAGATTTATTTCCTAACAATTGGAATAAAATTGAGTTATAAATAGTTATGATTTAATTTATAATATAAAAAGCATCTCCCCATCCATATTGTTTGTAAATTTTAGCATCTTCAATTTGATTTGGATTATCTATATTTTTTAATAGTTGTAAATCACTTTCAATGTTTTCTGATAATTTAATAACATTATTAAAATAACTATTAATGTTTTTAGCACCTAAATAAATAGGGGTGCATGAACAAATAATTGGATTAATAATTTTTTCACTAAAATAAATATAGAAAATTAAACAAATTTAAATATAAATATTTTATTATTTATATTTTAAAATGAAGGTTCTTATAATTGATAATTTTCATCATAAAAATATGATTGGAATAAAATTATTATTAAATAGTATTAATATTAAATATAAATATGGAAATATTAAAGATATTAAAGACTATGAAATAATTTATTCACCAAATAATCCAATTAATATTAATTTATATCCAAATAAAAAATTTATATTTGGTCCACATTTTTCAGTTTTTCCTAACAATAAGTTACTTCATATAAATAACATTAATAATAATTCAATTTATATACAACCTAGTGATTGGGCTAGAGATACTTGGATTAATATGAACGCTGAAAAAATTTTACCTGTAAAAACGTTTTCTTTTCCGGTAGAAGTTGATAAATTTCGACCAATAGAAAATAATCAAAAAGATAAAGTTTTTATTTATTTTAAAAGAAGAAATCCTGAAGAATTATTATTTATTGAAAATTTTTTAAATATGAAAAATATAAATTACAAAATTTTTGATTATGTTAAAAAGTATAAAGAGGAAGATTATATAACCTGTTTACAAAATGCAAAATATGGTATAATAATTGATGCACATGAAAGTCAAGGATTTGCCATTCAAGAAGCCTTATCGTTTAATATTCCGCTTTTAGTTTGGAATGTTCATTTTATGTCACAAGAACATGGTGCCAACTATCCAGATATACCATGTACAAATATCGCTTATTGGGATGAACGATGTGGTGAATATTTTTATAAAAAAGAAGATTTCGAAAAAACATATAATAAATTTATAAATAAATTAGATAGTTATAAACCCAGAGAATATATATTAGAAAATTTAAGTCCTGAAAAATGTGGCGAGAGATTTATTAAATTAATTAATAGTTTTTAATTTAAATGTAAATAAATATAAAAATCTATTATATTTATGAGTAACTTAGTATTAATAACTTCTGTTATAGATACACCAAATAAAGAATTATCGTATTCAAAAATTCGTTCTGTTTTTTCAAGAAGAGAAAGATTTGAACAAACAAAAAAAACTATACAAAGTATTAAAGAAAAAATATCTAATTGTAAAATAATTGTTGTTGAATGCACAGATTTTAATGAAGAAGAAAATAATTATTTTAAAGATAATTGTGATTATTTACTAAATCTATGGAATGATAAAAACCTACATGATTATATTTTTGGGATATCAAAATCACTTGGAGAAGGAATGATGACAATTAAAGCATTACAATATATTCAGCAACTAAATTTAGAATATAATTATTTATACAAAATTTCTGGTAGATATTGGTTAAATAATAATTTTAAAATACAAAATATTCAAGATAATGTATTTAAAAAAATTAATAATAATACTAATAATATATTAACAGCACTATATAAAATAGATAAAGAAAGTGTTAATAAATTATTATATTTTTTAGTAAATAATATAGAAAATATGAAAAAATGTATAGGTTATGAAGTATTAATAGCGCATTTTGTTAAAAATATAGATAAAAAATTAGTAGATCTCATAGGTCTTTCTGGTTTTGTAACTGTTTGTGGTAGTGAATATAATGGATAATATAATATTATAATAATATAAATATATTTATAATATTATATTAATATGAAGATAGCTGTAATAGATGGTGTAAATCAAGATATAGGTTTAAATATTTTATTCCCAAACGCAGAATATTTTATATATAATACAGAAATTGATAAATCAAAAAATATGAATAAATACTCAATAGTTCCAAGAAAGGATATACAAAATGTAAATGATAAAAACTTTGATATTTTATTTATAATTATATCATTGTATGATGCTAATCCAAAATGCAAGTTTTTTAAACCAAATATAAAAGAAATTTTAGATAAAAACTTAGAGATTATAAATAAAAATAACTTTAAAAAAGTATTTATTTTTGATAATTATGATTATGATTATGATCCAAATGACATAATAGAATGTAAAAAAATAGATCTTTTTTTTAAAAGAAATTATAATAAAAAAAAGAAATATAAAGAAAATGTGATACCATTTCCTTTTATAATGTTTGGTGAAGTATCATTAATAGAAAAAATATTGGAAAAAAATTTTAATTCAACAAAAGAAAAAATAGACAGAATATTTTTCACTGGAGATTTATATTGTCATTATGACAAAGAAATAAGTTATACTAGAAATAGAATAGGAATATATAGAAAAATTCAAAAATATATTTATAATCCAGGAAGATTGCCTTACATAAATTTTTTAAATGAATTAAGTAATAGTAAATTTGCATTGGATTTAAATGGAGTTGGTGACCCTAATAAACGAACATTTGAAATTTTATCACAGGGTTCACTAATGTTAAGTGAATACAATGATTTAAAATGGCCTTTTAGAGAGCAAGATGAATTTAACAAAGAGTTAAAATTTAAAGATGAATATGAATTTTATAATATTATAAATACTTTGACTATAAATGAAAGTTTATATAATAAATATTTACAAAATCAAAACTATATTTTTAATAAATATTTTAACATAGAATGGATAAAAAATTATATATTAAATAATTTTAATAGACATGATGATTCCATCCAATATGCCTAACAAACCCATCTTGATTATTTGTAACCGCACCAAACATTCCTTTCTGGTTAAAATAATATCCTAAAGTTCCTTCGTCTTCTGTACTATTATATGGTATTTTAGCTAATGATATCTCTTTTTTTCTTAAACCTGGATTGAATGTTAAAACTCCAGATGCACGCATACCTCCCCCTTCTTTTTTTTCTATAATAAATTTTGGTTTTACATAGTAATATCCTCCTTTATCTGTAAAATCTATATTTATACCACTTCTAATTCTATTTTCTTCATAACCTCTTAAAAATACACAACATACATTTATATCTTTATCTAAAATTTTAAAAGATTCCTCAATAAATCCAGTTTTATAAAATTCCCAATCTTCTTCGCAATGAAAAACATAAGGGGTTTTTATATATTTACAACCATTTTCTATTGATTTCATTTGTCCTATACGGGTTTGATTATAAATAATTTTACACGGAAAAGGTAGTATACTTAATACAAAATCATTTATACCATTTAATCCAGAATCTTCCATAATAATTGCTTCCTTAATGGGGTATGTATTATATTTTACAAAACTCTCTAATGTTATTTTTAATAAAGCAGGTCTATTACAAGCAGTTAAAAACAAAGTTACTTCTTTGTTATTCATTATTAATATATTAATAAATAAAAATTTTAAGTTAATATTATATAATATTAATTTAAAATTTTTATTTATTATTATATTAATGAGTTTAATTTTACTTATGGAACCTGCTATATTTAAATATTCAGAAGACTATATATATTCTATCAAATCTTTATTAAATTGTAAAATATGCTTTTATATATTACCTTTTGATAACAATTTAATTGTTAATAATAAAAAATATATATTCTGGTTAAGATTACCAATAAACTTAAAAATTTCTGATACAACGGATAATATATATTTGTTTAATACCGAACAGATGTGTAAAATATATGATAATTGGGCAGAAAAAATTAATAAAACACCTAAACAAATAAAAATCATTGATTTTTCTATTGAAAATTTAAAATATTTTAATAATTATTCTACATATTTTTTACCTTATCAAGTTAATTATAATGAAATATTTGATTTAAATAAAACTAAAAACATATGTATTATTTCTGATAATAATATTTCAAAAAGAAGAAAATACATTCTAGATAAATTAGCAGAAAAAAATATAAATGTCGATATTATTAGTGGTTTTGGTAAAGAAAGAGATTTAAAACTTTTTAATTATAAAATAATTTTAAATATAGGATGGTCAGAATGTGCTAAAATCTTTGAATCCATAAGATGTGATAGATGTATTTTTAATAAAATGATTGTTATTAGTGATCCCAAAAATGACCAATATAATTATCACTTAAAAGATTTTATAATATTTGAAGAATATGAAAAAATACCTAATAGAGTTAAACATACATTAGATAATTACACCAATATACATGAAAATATCTTTAAAAATTTTGATATACAAAAAATAAACAAACGTATAAAAGATATGAGTATATCTACTGTTAATCAACTCTTAAAGTAAATAATAATTCTTTATAATCATTAAAATCGTTATCATATGTATAATATCTTGATAAATCTAAATTATTTATATCTTGAAAAAAAACATTATTTTCTTGAATTATATTAAATTCCATTAATAACATACCTCTAGAATCTGATGACATATTACACCGACCAACATTTAAAATGAAACAAAAATGTTTCAAAAAAAAATAGTTTGGTGATGTAAATGCACTCTCTGGAATATTTTACTATCCCTCAAGCCGAATACCATTTGACCCCTCCAATGAGGTATTGGTATTTTTTATTAAATCGTAACCTCTACTATATCTATTAGGTCGTATTCCATCTGTCATAAATGAATTAAATATTTTCTTCATATTTAAACAACCATTATAATCACGATTGATACATCCTCTCCCATTGTTTTCCATTTGAAATGTTAGGACCGAATGTAATTTTCGTAATTTATTTCTTTTGTCTGATAAATATAAATTATCGCATTTCTCTTCTGTTTTATTATGAAGACATGATGTTCTATATTCATCTATATTGAATACATCAAATCGTTCATTTAATTTTATTTGTCTAAAAGTAATACCACGTTGCACACCAATTTCTAAATATTTTTTATTACTATCATGAATTAAACTATTTATTACTTCATGCCGTTGCATAATAATATATATAATATAAACATATATTATTTATATATTAAGTTTAAATTGTTTTAAATCGTATAATTGATTTTTTATATTTTTTATTTCAAACATTTTCTCATATTGTGATGTTAATGATTTATTTATACTAACTTTATCATCTACTTTATTTATTTTTATATTAAGATTATATATATTATTAATTAAAACACACAAATCATATTTTGAAACTATGTCTGGAGAATAAATATGTCTTACTCCTTTCCAAAAAATATCATTTTCAATCATATTTTTAATTATATTAGCCAACGTTAAACATGTAACACCATTCCATAAATGGTTTGAATATCCATTAATTTCTTTGTTTTTATTAGAAATAATCCATTCTAATAAACTCCTTTTACACTTTATTTCTTCACCTATTATTGATGTCCTAATAATACAACTATTTTCTGGTTCACCCAATGATTTTGATACCCCATAAATATTTTCTTCATCGTGTTTATCATCTTCTTTATATAACCCTCTATTGCCATTATATACACAATCAGTTGTTATATGAATTAATTTTACATTTATTTTTTCTGCTATTTCTTGTAATTTATGTGGAAATAAACTATTTACTTTAATAAATGTTCTATAGTTATCTACTTTATATTTTTGTGGTATTACGCCAATACAATTTATAATAATATCATTATTTTTTATATTTTTAAATAGAACTTTTAATTTAAAATCGTCATCTATTAATACATCATAACTATTACGATCAAAACATATAACTTCATAATGTAATATTAAAAGCTTTTTAATATAATCACCTAACATTCCAGTAGAACCAAACAAGTATATTTTCATATTTACTTATTATTTATTAATATAAATTTAAATACATATAAATAAATAATAAATAATAAATAATGATTAATAAAACTATTCTTGTTTTTGGAGGTACTGGTTCATTAGGCTATGAAATTACAAAACATTTAGTTGATAATAACAAAATCTATAATTATTCTAGAGATGAATGTAAACATTGGAATATGAAATTGGATTTTAATTATCACCAAAATTTAAATTTTATTATTGGTGATATAATTAATAAACAAAAAGTAGAAAATAGTATTTTACGTGTAAATCCAGATATAATTATAATTGCTGCAGCTATGAAACATGTTGATCAATGTGAAGTTAATGCAGAACAATGTTTAAATACTAATTTACTAGGTGTTAAAAATATTTTAGATACGATAGAAATTCATAAAGATAAACTAGATTTGAAAACAACATTATTTGTAAGTACAGATAAAGCTTGTAGTCCTATTAATACATATGGTATGGCGAAAGCTATTTCCGAACAATTAATAATAGAAAAAGCATACTATATTAAATCTATAAAATTTGTAAATATAAGATATGGTAATGTTTTAAATTCAAGGGGAAGTATTATACCATTGCTACATAATATAGGTAAAGATGAACGTAAAGAAAATTTTATATTAACACACAAAAATATGACTAGATTTGTAATGACACTAGAACAAAGTGTTGAATTAATAAAATATGCTATTGAAAATGGTGATTCGGGGGATACAATAATTCCTGAACTAGTATCAATGAATTTAATAGATTTATTAGAAATATTTTCTGAAAAATATAAAAAACCTATAAAAATAACTTCTATTAGACCTGGAGAAAAAATGTTAGAATCTTTAATTAATCCAACACAAGCAGCAAGAATTATAAAAAAAAATTCTTATTATCATATCAAAAGTATATTTGACTTTAAACAAGATATAGATAGCAATAAACTAATTGACTATAATAGTAAACTAAATCCATTATCAAAAGAACAATTATTATTATATTTAGAAGAAAAAGAATTATTATAGTTTAATTAAATTCATTTATTATATTTTTAATACTTATTTTTTCATTTATACTATTTAAATCAGGTATTTTATAATAATTATTAGGATTATTACAAATTTCTGTTAATAATTTAATATCGGTTGATACATTTCCTGTTAATTTAATAACATTATCTATATAATTATCAATGTTTATAGCACCATAATAAATTGGTGTACAATATCTTGCTACAGCATTTACTATTTTTTCACTAAAATAATATTCTGTAACAAAATTTTCTATAGCTATATGAAATTTATATTCAATATGTGGATCATTTATTTCAAAAGATCCTTTAATTCTTTTGTCATTTAAATGTTTATAATATATACATCCTCTACCACATATATCTATAGGTAAATTAGTTTTTAATATTTCTTTTACTAGGTTATGTCGATATTGATGTCCAGGAGCTCTATTTTTTTGAGATACCATGATTGACATTAATTTATTTTTATGTGGTTTTTCTAATCTAAGAGAATTATGTGGTAAACAACAATAATGACTAATAAATGGGTCAGGTAAATTAAATTTACTACCAAGAAAATATTTTCCAATATTATTTTGAGCATATTTAATAAAGTTATTTGTAATATTTAAAAAATAAGGCGGTTCAAATGCTAAACCAATAACATTTTCCTTAGGTATATTTAGTATAGGCTGATAAGTATTTAAAATAAAAGCATGAGTAAAATTATCATCTTTTGTAAATTTATATTTTATATTATAATCTGGATCTTTATCTAAACCATAAAGATCTATATAACTATTCATTGAAACCTCACTTTCTACAAAATTTGAAAAAAATTTAATTATTTTCATATAATAAAGAATTATTCATATTTTTAAATAATTATTTATTTAATATAAATATCGTTTAAACATGAACCAATGATCATATTTATTAACTTCTTTTATTAAAAAAAATTGTTTAAAATTTGATACTATATTATCAATTACAATCATTTGATCATCTTTTACTAATCTATTATTATCTATATAAATATTCAATTTTTTATCATGTAAATTTTTATACCATTCTATGTTATTATTATATATAAGAAAAAATCCACCTGCAATACTCTGTTGATTTGGTGGAATTGGATCCTTCGAAAGTCCATTTTCATCTTTATCTAATATCAATGTAATCAAATTATTTATTTCATAACTATTATTATTAATCATTGCATAATATATTTTTGATTTAATTAAATTTTCTATTTTATTATAATTTGGCCAATTTAATAATTTACCAGTTCTAAAATAACCTATATCTATCCAGCCATACCAGTTATCCTTTTTATTATAAAATTTATATGTTTTTTCTACAAAAGCTATTTTTTCATTCCATAACATATTTACTTTCCATGAAATTTTTGTATTTAATTCTGTATTGTTTTTATGATTTTTAATCCAAAAATCTTTATATTTATAATTATAGAATTCTTCTAATTCTAAATTTATAAATTTAATATTAGGATTATTATTATATTTTTGTAACATATAATAACTTTTTCGATCTGTATATACTACTAATTTAAAATTAATTACACTTTGTAATAAATTATCTATCCAATTTTGATATATTTCTGTAGAATATTTTGATTCTAATATATACCAACATGTTGAAAATATAATCATATAAATATATTTTAATATATTTATTTAAATAAATAAATATATTTTAATATATTTATATGATAGAACAAACTTTTATATTAATAATATTAAATTGTAAAAAATATAAATATAAAGCAGATTTACAAAAAAAATACTGGCTAAAGAATTTAAATACCAATATAAGTTATTTTCATATAATTGGAGACAAAGAAAAATGTCAAACAAATGATTATTTATTTGATAATGAAAATAATATTTTATATGTAAATACTCCAGATGATTATTTATCTTTACCTAATAAAGTAATTACAGCAATAGATGCTATAAATAAAAATTATAATTATAAATATATTTTAAAAACAGATGATGATCAAATGTTGATTAATAAAAATTATTTGGATATAACTCTATCACTTTTAGAGAAAAAAGAATTTGATTATGGAGGATTATTAATTCAAGTTCCAGATCATATAAGTAAATATTGGATGATTCATGAATGTTTACCACGTGATTTATTCCTGAAAGGAACACAATATTGTAATGGTCGTTTTTATATTTTATCTAATAAATTAGCAAATATATTAATTAATAAAAAAGAAAGTATTAAAAAATATATAATAGAGGATCATTGTATAGGATTACATACACCAGAAGAATATAAAAGAAATATACTAAAAATAGATAATAATAAAATTTTTGTAGATATGGAAAAATATTTTAAAAAATAAATTATTAATAAAAAATCTGTTGTAAAAATCGTTTATTATAATCTGTATATCTTTTTTCAATATCTGAGTAATTAGGTAATTGTCCTGCAAAAGGAATATGGTAATATATCCAATTACTTGATTTTTGAAGAGGTTTCCAACATTGATCATGACAATATAAATTTGGATTACCACCAGCAGAGAGTTTGCTATTACTATTTATTAAAATAGGTAATAATTTTTGAATAAAATCATGTTTTATAATATAAGCAGTTGCTGTTTGATTATTAATAATTTTATGAAAATTTCCTATATAATTTTTAATTTCTGTATCTCCACGTGGAGTTAATGTAATTAAATCCCAATTATTATTATTTTTAATTTTTTCAAATTCATTTATAAAGTTTAAAAATTCTTTATTATTAATAATAAAAAAATCATCTTCCAAAATTAAATAATAATTGTCATTTAATTTTAATAATTTTTTTAAACATTCTATATGAGATAACGAACAACCCATACCATATTTTTCATGATAAATTGCTTCAAATCTCTCTATATCTTTAAAAAATTCATAATTATTTTTTAATTTTTGAATATGATTATCTCTATCTTTTCTAGTATTTAAATTAATATAATATCCTTTCATTATAAATATATATTTAAGAAATAAAAATATATTTATATTATTTTAAAGTATTTAAATCATTTTAAAGTATTTAAATCATTTTAAAGTATTTAAATCATTTTAAAGTATTTAAATCATTTTAAAGTATTTAAATCATTTTAAAGTATTTAAATCATTAGACATTTAAAACGCCATATTATAATATTTTTTCAACCATTTCACCTTTACCATTATAAACCCATATTTCACATTTATAACCAGCATCTTTTAATGCTTGTTGCTTTAAATAAATATAATCTTGTTTCTTTTCTGCTGTCCAAGTAGATTTTGCTTCAATACATCTATTTTGCAATTTTATAAAACAATCAACAAAATATCGTCTTTCTTTCCCAGATGTATCTTTATACCATACTTCTGGAACTTCAGTTCTATTAACTATAATATCTTCTTCTAAAATGCCTTCCTTTAATAAATCATTTAACATATATTTTTCATATCCTTGTATTTTCTCTATTCTTCCGGATGGAAATGTATAATCATAAGATTTATATGCATTTTTAGAAGCTTTTTCTGATATCTCAGCATTTTGAAATGGATGTTCGCAACCATATTTTTCCAAACAAGTTGTTTTACCTTTTTCTCTTACTTCTTTATTTTGTTGTGGATATTCATAACCAAATTTTTCTAAATTAGTTGCTTTAATTTTTTCTTTTACTTCTTCTGACTGAAATGGATTTTCACATCCATACTTTTCTAAATTAGTTGCTTTACATTTTTCTCTTATTTCTTTATTTTGTGATGGATATTCACAACCAAATTTTTCTAAATTAGTAGCTTTTACCTTGCCTTTTATTTCTTTATTTTGTAAACTACATTCACATCTATATTTTTCTAAATTAGTAGCTTTTACCTTGTCTTTTATTTCTTTATTTTGTAATGGATTTTCACAACCATATTTTTGTAAATTAGTTGCTTTACCTTTTTCTCTTACTTCTTTATTTTGTAAATTATGTTCACAACCATATTTATTTAAACAAGTAATTTTCCTTTTTTCTTGTTTATTTTTTTCTGTATGAAATTTACAAAAACATCCACTAATTATAAATTGACGAAATATTTTACTACAATTATTATCACAATTTAAACATTTTGCACTAATAATAGTTTCTCTATTAATTTTTTCCTTAGTATAATCTTGCAATAATGTTATATCATTTTCAAGACAATATTTTTCTAATAATATACTATTATAATGCATTTTGGAATTACATTTATTAATTATATATTTTTAAATTAATTTTTTATTTGTAAATAACTAAAAATATTTATATAAATTCGGCATTTTAAATGTCCAAAGGTGTAAAAGTATTATTAAAAAAAGATAAAATTTGAGTTATAATAAAATTTTATTATACATATTTATTAATTTATTTGAAATTCTATTTGATTTTATAAACATAGTTTCTAATGGATTAATTGTAGTGTCAAAATATTTATTATTATACCAAACGTCACCAGTTTTAATTTTTTTTATAGCGCAATAATATAATGCTGTAATTTTAAAATTATTTTGTAATATTATTTTTGACATACCTATTTCATATTTAATAATGTAAAGTTGTTTATTTTTAATAACTGATTTATAATTATCAATTGAATCACATAATATTTTATGTTGTATTAATAAATTTAAACCACATAAATCAGTACAAAACATCATGGATTGAACATGTTCATTATATTTTGTAATATTCCATGGATTATAATTAATAGTTAGTCCAGATAATTTATATTCGTTATTTAATAGATTACAAAACATAATATACCATTTATTATTCTTATCTATATATCTTGGTATATAAGGTCCAATAACAGTGTCATTTAAAAAAATAAAATATTTATAATTAAAATAATCAATACTTTTTAATCCATATGACCATGCAGCAAAATCATATCCAATATTATCTCTATATAAAACTTTAATATTAGTATTTTGTGGAAATACAACAGAAGATTTACCATTGACTATAAAAATATAAAAAATGTCATTACTATCTATTATACCATTTTTTATAAAAAATTTCAAATTATTAATACTATTTTTTGTTTCATAAAAACTATATAGTAATAAATACATGGTTAAATTATAATTTTTATAATATTTTTCTTTTTTAAAAAATGTATAATTTATCAATTGTTGCAATGTTTAAAAATGAATCATCAATTATAAAACAATGGATTAAACATTACATAGATGAAAAAGTTGATCATTTTTATTTAATAGATAATGGTAGTAATGATAACTATTATGATGAAATTAAAGAATATAATGATAAAATTACAATAATAAAAGATAATTTTAGAAAAAAAATTGGAACTCAAAATTTTTTAATTAATAAACATTATTTAGATAAAATAAAAAAAGAAACCGATTGGGTTATTGTATGCGATATAGATGAATATATATTTGATATTAATTATGATTCAAATATAATAACATATATTAGAAATTTAGAAAATAAATATAAAAATTTAGCAAAGATAATGTTACCATGGAAAAATTTTGCTGCTCATAAAAATAAAAATATTATTCCTAATGATATTCCTATTTCATTATTTGCAAGAACAAATATAATTAATAGTAATCCATTATATGGTAAATCAATAGTTAAAACTAAATATTTAGTAAAATTAGAAACACATAATTCTGAAATTGTAAAAAATAATGCATATACAGCAAAATTAAATTTAATAGATGATTTACATTTAAATCATTATCAATTAATATCAGAAAAATATTATAAAACAGTTAAAATAGTTAGAGGTGGAGGACAGTCAGGATTTAGTAGTAAATATACAATGGATTTTTATAATAAAGAACAAGGAAGATGTCTTAAAGTAGAAGACCATTTATTACGCAACAAAAAATTAAGTATTAAAAATGAAGTATTAAAAAATGAAGTATTAAAAAATGAAGTATTAAAAAATGAAGTAGCAAAAAATGAAGTATTAAAAAATGAAGTATTAAAAAATTAAGTAGCAAAAAATGAAGTATAAAAAAATGAAGTATAAAAAAAATTAAATTTATATATAATAGTTATATATATATATGTCAAATATTATTAATTGGGTAGCACATAAAAAAATAAATTATAATAAAATTAAAAAATTAACAAATTTATGTTTAGAGAAAAATCAATTCACAAATAGTGGAGATATGGTGAAAAATTTAGAAAATATAATTCATAATAAATTACAAATTGATGAAAATAAAAAAGTAATTGTTGTAACAAATGGAAGTGTTGCTATACATGCTCTGATTTTATCTATAAATTTTTATTATAATAAAAATTTCAAATGGGCAACACAATCTTTTACATTTCCTCCATCTGCACAAGGTCCATTATCAGAATGTAACATATATGATATTGATTTAGAAGGTGGAATTAATTTACAAGAAATAGATGATAATATAGATGGAATTATAGTAACAAATATATTTGGTAATATTGTAAATATTAATAAATATATATCTTGGGCAGAAAATAATAATAAATTTTTAGTATTTGATAATGCTGCAACACCATATTCATTTTATAATAATAAAAACGCTTGTAATTATGGTATTGGAACTACTATTAGTTTTCATCATACTAAACCATTAGGTTTTGGAGAAGGAGGAGCGATAATAGTAGATTCAAAATTTGAAAATATAATAAGAAATATAAATAATTTTGGAATTAATTTAACAAACAACTATTTTTATAAACATGGAAATAACTTTAAAATGTCAGAAATATCTGCTATTTATATTATACAATATTTAGTAAATTTTGATAAATTAGTTAAAAAACATAAAAAATTATTTAAATATTTTTATAAAAAAATCAAAGATTTAAAACAATATAAACTTTTTCCCAATTTTTCAGATAAAAATTCAACATTTTTATCCTGTTTTTGTATAATATATGAAAACAATTCAGATAATATAATAAAAGAATTTAATGATAATGGTATATGTTGTAGAAAATATTATAATCCATTAAAAGATACAAATAATTCAATAAACTTATATAATAACATTATATGTTTACCATGTAATTATGATATAACTTATGAAAATATAAATCAATACATTGACATTTTAAAAAAATATTAACTAGGAACATTATGATCATTTTTCTTAGTGACAGTTCTATAAGTTGAACAAATACATTTAATTTTTTTTTGTTTTTGTAAATTAGATAAGTGTGTTAATATTACAGCATCAAATGGTGGTAATAAAACTTCTTTTTCAATTTTATTTTTAAATCTATAAATTCTATTAATTCTGTATTTATATAGTAAATTTAATAAGTCTTGTAACGTTTTTAAATTAATACACCATGAAGAATGTACAGAATCACATTTCCTTACAATATAATTATTATAATAAATACTTCTTATTAGTGCTCTTGGAAGTATTCTTTTACAATAAGTACTTTTAGTGATTAAAAAATCTACATCTTTAAATTTATTAATAACTAAATTAATTTTTTCGATATGATCATTTGTCCATAAATCATCGTCGTCCAAATGTAAATAATAATCATATTTTTCTGCAATTGCAGTTTTAATACCATGATATCTTGCTAAACATCCCCCAGACGTCCATAAATTGTCTTTAATTTTAAAAAAATCATTTCTAAAACATTCAGTGTTATTATGTATATATATTTCATTATTAAATAGTTCTTTATAATTTAAAAATTCTATATTATTTTCATATTTATCACCTATTAAAAAAATTTTAAAATTTTTATAAGTTTGATTATTAAGAAAATTTGCTGTATTTTTAATACAATTTGGAGTTAAATTATTTTTTCTTTGATAAGTAGCAATTATAACTGCAAAATTAAAATTCATATATATATATTAAGTTTTAAAAAAAATTTATATTAATAAATATAAATGCAAATTTTAATATTAATGAATGTATTTTTTAATATAGATTTTATTAGTAGAACATTAAATTCAATAAAAAATCAAAAACATCAACAAAATATTACAATAATATTTTTAGAAAATCCAAGTGTTAATTCGGATAAAATTAAACATTTAGCAATACAAAATAATATAGAACATTATATTTGTGATGAAAATATAGCAGGGAAAATTTTTCATTTATATATTAATTTAAATATTGACTATATAAATAAATTTGATTATGTAGTTATTACAGAAAGTGATGTAGTATTAGATTCATTTGTAATAGACGAACAAGTTTTTATATTAAATAAATATGAAGATTCTGGTTGTTGTTTTTGTGGAGTAAAATGTAATTTACCAAAATATAGTAAAATTCAGGATAAGATTAATACTTGGATACAAAAACCAATTATAAAATTAGATTATTCATTAGGACATACAGGATTTCAATTTATTATGTTTAAAACAAATTATTTAATAGAATTTATTAATACTCTTAATAAAAAAAAAATAAGTTCTACTATTGCAAGAGGTTCAAATAATTATAATTATATTAGTGATACTAATTTATATCTATTTAATAAATTAAAAAAAATTAAAAATTATCAAACGAAGTATAATAAATTAGATCATATAGGATGGGAAACAGCAGTTGGATTAAATAAGAATTATGAAATATTAAAAAATCATTATTTATCTAATAAAATTATTAGAAATAATAATTTAATAAATAAAAATATATTAAGTAAAATTAAAACTATGAATTTAATTGCAATTCAATCATGTCCAAGATCTGGTTCAAGTTGGTTACTTTCACTTTTTGATAGTTTAGAAAATACAAAAATATTATTTCAACCTTTATTTTCACATAAATTCAAAAATTATATTAATAATAATAGTACTAAAGAAGATTTTAATAATTTTTTAGAACTATTATATCAAACAAATGACGATTTTTGTTGTATGAATTCAAATTTACATGTTAATAATAGTTCTAGTGATATACCAAAATATAATAAAACATCAATTAATACTCTAGTTATGAAACATGTTACTCATAATAATTTAATTGAAAAATATATTGAATTATATCCAAATATTAAAATTATTGGTTTAATAAGAAATCCTAAATCAGTTATATATTCACAAATAAATGCAAAAAAAGAGAATTTAAAAGATTGGTTAAATGGTGAGGATAAAAATATTTCAGAAGAATATTTTTTTGGATTTAATAAATGGTTAGAAGTTAAAAAAATTTATGAAAATATAAAACAAAAATATCCAAATAATATTATTATAATAAATTATGAAGATTTAGTTTATGATACAATTAATGAAATTAAAAAAATTTTAATATTTTGTAATTTAGAGTTTACAAAAAATATAAATGATTGTATTAATTTAACAAAATCAAAAAATGATGATAATGATTATTCAGTATTTAAAACAGAAGATACAATAAATAAATGGAAAGATTTAAATAATGATATTATAGAATATATAGATAATAATTTAACAAAATCAAAAAATGATGATAATGATTATTCAGTATATAAAACAGAAGATACAATAAATAAATGGAAA
>JGI10211J14876_10000288_pt1 | contig 21235 bp, 17 predicted proteins | sample Etolagsediment_FD_14876 | JGI IMG/M metagenome (IMG submission 14876)
CGCTACAGCCTGATGACCGGACGCATGGCTTTCCGGACCGGTTTTCCCGGCGTATTCACCGGCGCAGGCGGCCCGTGCCTGATCGAGAAGTCACGACTGACCCTGCCCGGAATGCTTGGCGACCGAGGTTACACAACCGCATGCTTTGGCAAGTGGCATATCGGCTTAACCTTCATGGACAAAAATGGACAGCCGATAAATAAAAACGGACTGGATGCGGTCAAAAGAATCGATTATTCCCGGTCAATACCCGATAGTCCTGTGCATCGCGGCTTCGACCATTTCTTTGGAACAGCATGTTGTCCGACTACAGACTGGCTTTACGCCTTTATTGATGGTGACCGGATTCCCACACCACCGACCAAAATACTCGACCGAAAACCTTTACCAAAACATCCATATTCAAAGGACAATCGACCAGGAATGATTGCCCCGGATTTTGATTTGGAAGAGGTGGATATGTTGTTTCTCAAAAAGAGCCTTGAATTTCTGGAAAACCATAAAAAGAACTCGCCGGAAAAACCCTTTTTCCTCTTTCATTCGACTCAGGCGGTCCATCTGCCTTCCTTTCCAGGAAAAGATTTCAAAGGCAAAACAAATTCCGGCCCGCACGGTGATTTTATCTATGAACTCGATTATATTGTTGGCCAACTCATCAATGCCCTCGAAAAATATGGTTTTGCCGACAATACTTTGGTGATGTTTTCAAGCGACAACGGCCCTGAGACCACAAGCGTTATCTACATGCGCAAGGACCACCGGCACGACGGCGCGCGTCCGTGGCGCGGTATGAAACGTGACCAGTGGGAAGGCGGTCACCGTGTGCCTTTCATAGCGTGCTGGCCGGGAAAGATAAAAGCCGGCACTACCACAGAACAAACCGTGAGTATGACCGATGTGATGGCCACTTGTGCGGCGGTCGCCGGAGCAGAACTGCCAAATGATTCAGCCGAAGACAGTTTCAACATTCTGCCGGTACTCCTTGGAAAACAAGATAAAGACAGCCCTGTCCGTCGATACACCTTGCACCAGACCATCAAACTTGAACTTGCGATCCGGCGAGGCCAATGGAAGTATCTCGACCACAAGGGTTCGGGGGGAAACAGCTATAACAGACCGATGTTGAAGCCATTTGCCCTGCCGGATACGGCTCCCGATGCGCCGGGCCAACTCTACGACCTAAAGAATGACCCAGGTGAGACTACTAACCTCTACTACAAGTATCCCCAAATCGTAAAGGAGTTGAAAACGCAGTTAGACATTTATCGAAAAAGCGGACGAAGCGCTCCATTACGATAGTAGTCACCCAACAGTTGAACGCTGACTATTGTTTCTTGCTCCTAAGAACACCCTGCACAGCCTTATTGCCAAGCTGGAAAAGATTGTGGGCGGCTAACGCCGGACTTGGGGCTTCTTAACCACGGAGGAAATGAATAAGCAATTCTCACTGATCTTGTCATTCCCGCGTAAGCGGGAATCTACTTTTTCTATGAGTCACGAACCACGAATTAGTTTGACGGGAATGGGGGTTGTGGGTATCACTTAGTTAGAAAGTTGCTCTGTTGAAAGCCCTATAGAACTCGAATTTATCGCCAAAAAGAGATTCTTCACTTCGCTGCGCTTCGTTCAGAATGACAATTTTTGCATGTTTTCAACGGAGCATTAGAAAGTTTAAGCAAAATGGCCGGCTGATTTTATTTGTGCACGTCAAAATTACATCTTCCGCCTCATAGTTGGGATGTGAGCATATCGCTTCCACACCAGAAGTACAGGAATGATGCAGAACAATGCGTTTACCACCAAAATGCTTGTTTGAATACTCGTCTCAACCGCAGCCCTTTGGTGCGGTTTTTCAAACAGACTCCACGAGAATCCAAGCGGGCTGTAGAGATAGATTATCTCACTTTCCAGAATGGCTGATAGAATCAACGGGAAAAACAGATACACGATGCCAACGAACCCCAGAAGAAGTCCGATTTTGCCGGACGGCTGGTTGTAAACAACGTAAAGTTCCAACAATAGAATATAAAAGGCGTAAAAGGAAAGCAAAACGAAAAGAGGATAGAGACATTGCAACAACTGCATTTTAGCAATCAAGCTTACCCCGATGGAAACTGCTGCCCACATAGCGAACAAACCAAGCGCAAGTGAAAGATTTGAATACGAGAGCATAGGAAAAATGGTGTTGGTGTTCAGGGTATATTTCTGTTGCGCAAGACCGATGTGTTCGAGATACTTGTCAAAACTTCGGAGAGATGTAAAAGGTATAATCAAGACAGCAAGAAGCGAAATTAGCCAATAAGAATAATTTATGTTCGTTCCTGCATTTGGCAGGTGCGTGTAAAACAGGCCAAAAAGTACGAACTCATAGCCGAGCAGGAACAGGAACGCTCCTTTTCTGGTAAACAGTGGTTCCTGCTCTCGGTCGAACTTGCGGAGTATTCCCTTGATGGTCCAGCAGCTAAAGTACAGGACGATAAAAGTGATTAATAGAAGGATTGGGAGTTTTGCGTTGAAGAAAGTTGCGCGGACGCTTTCCATCTCTTCGATTTGCGACAATCCAACCATAACGGGAAGGAAAAAGGGCGCTGCAAAAAAGGCGAGAAGGATGAAGGCTGTTATGTTGCTTTTCTTCTTGCCCTTGGCAGGATTGATGGAGCATAATAGGATTAGAGAATTTACCAACAGGGTCACGGAGATAAGGACGAGAAAGATTTGTCCCTGCAGAACGCCGCTGAGTTTGCCCATAATTCCGAAAGACACAAGGAAAAGGCAGTTGGTTGCGGCGAGCAGCACAGCCACCAGGTTCCTCCCCAGCAGGATACCAACGGCCTTTTGGTGAGCAGGCAGGGGCAGCATTCTAAAGAAATCGTAGGTTTTCCCGGACACCTCGTCTTTCAGGGCTGTTCCGGAATTATAGGCGGCCCATATCCAAAGAACTATCACCTCGAAAAGCAGGAACTGAGCGTAAAGAGACTTGAAGAAGTCCTCGCGAGCATCGAACACATCCTGGTATTTGTAGATGGTGTAGTTGATGAACAATAGCAGCGCAACTATGGCAATGTATATAGTTGCGTATATCCAGAATTGCCTTGGTCGCATCAAGCTGTAACGATAACGTTGTATTAGCGGATTACTGAACATCATCTCGCTTCTTCCCTTTTAAACACGCTATTGCTCGGAGGAAGATATCTTCATAAATAGGTCTTCCAGGTCCGTTTTTTCTTCGCAGAATGTAACAACTTTAATGCCGTTTTCCACCAGGTGTCTATTCAAGGCCGCCAATTCGGGCAGCGGTGCGTTCATCTCAACTGTTATTGTTTTATTTTGGACAGCGATTATTTCGGCGTTTGGGAATTCTTTTATCAACAGGACTGCCCTGTCACGGTCCTCCAGAACAGAAACTGCGACTTTTCTTGCGCCGGTAATCTTTTGCTGAATCTCTTCGACATCGCCGTACATCACAATATTACCTTCGTCCATTATTGCGATATGAGAACAAAAGCCGGACAGCTCAGTCAATATATGAGAGGATATGATGATTGTCTTTCCTTCGGTGCTCAGTTTTTTCAGGGTTGCGCGCAGTTGGATTCTCGCCTTTGGGTCCAAGCCGGAGGCGGGCTCATCCAACAGGAACAGGTCGGGCTCGTGCACTAACAGGACCCCGACCCCCATTCGTTGAACCATTCCTCTGGAAAGGTGGCGAATTAGGTCGTTGCGTTTATCTTCAAGGTCAATATATTGTAAAACCTCGTCCACCCGTTTGGGAATTACGTCCGGCTCGACTTTGTATGCCTTTGCAAAGAACTCGAGGCACTCTGTAAGGGTAAGGTCGTTATAGAGATTGAAAAAATCCGGCATAAATCCAATGTGTTTTCTTATGTCCAGATATTCCTTTGTTAGCTCATAGCCGAGTAATCGAGCGCTGCCTTGCGTCGGCGGCAGGACGGTTGCCAGAATCCGAAGAAGCGTGGTCTTGCCTGCTCCGTTCGGGCCGATAAGACCCACTATCTGCCCTTGCTCAACGGAGAAATTAACATCGTTGACAGCCACCAGCGTGCCAAATTCTTTCCTGATGTTATTTACTTCCAGAATTTCCATATAGCAATCCGATTAGGGATTCGACATTTAACATTATTTTCTTTGAAGCGGCAAACTTTTATTTCATTAAAATATCGAATTGGTTCTGAAAAACACGGCAAAATGTGGATTTTTGGCCTCTTTATCACAAATACAAGGCCACAGCAGCGGCCTTATTGCCAAGCTGGAAAAGATTGTGGACGGCTAACGCCGGACTCGGGGGTTCTTAACCGCGGAACAAAGCAATAGTCAATTCTCACTGCTTTTGTCATTCCCGCAAAAGCGGGAACCCATTTTTTGCTGCGAGCCACGGGTCACGAACCACGAATTAGTCGGGACTTTGGACGGAATTCCTCGGCTGCGCTCGGGACAGGTTTTGATTTGACGGGGATTATGGCCTTGGATGTTGTTCGGTAGAGCGCGTATTCAATTTTTCTGTTTACTGCCGGCGGTAATACTTCATGGCCTCAGGAATCAATTTTTTGATGTTCCTGATTCTGGTCGAGTCTGCAGGATGTGTGCTCAGAATCTCCGGCGGGGCAGGGCCCTCTTTTGAAGCGGCCATTCTTTCCCAGAAGCTAACCGCCTCATTCGGATTGTAGCCGGCCATAGCCATAAATATCAGTCCCAGATGGTCTGCTTCTTTTTCGTGTACCCTGCTGTAGGGCAGTAATACGCCGACTTCTGTTCCTATGCCGTAGGACTGCATAAACAGGTTCTTTGTTTTTTCAGGGCTTTTTGCCAGGGCCTTCGATAAGGCCATGCCTCCCATCTCCACGATTAGACCCTGCGTCATTCTTTCGGCACCGTGCCTGGCGAAAGCGTGCGCGATTTCATGGCCCATTACGACAGCTAAACCGGCTTCTGTCTGGGTTACCGACAGCAGGCCGGTATACACGACCACCTTTCCTCCCGGCATGCACCATGCATTTAACGACTTATCTTCGATGAGATTAAATTCCCATTGGTATCCTTGCAATCGGTCTGAGAGGTTATTTTCGGCGCAATACTGTTCTACTGCCTTTTGAATTCTGCTGCCAAGACGCTTGACCATTTGGGTCTGCTCGACATTGTCGCTCAGCTTGTTTTGAGAAAGAAAATCGCTGTAGGATTCGAAACTTATCGAATTCATAACTGAATTAGGAACGAGATTGAATTGTTTTCTGCCGGTGATTGCGACCTTCGTGCAGGAAGATTGTAATAGCAGCAGACCACACAGAGCAGCCAATCGTAATTTCAAAGATGGTTTCATAGCATTTCCCCTTTCTTTGTAAAGTCAATTTGTCAATGTTTGGACACTATACAACCGGAGGTGTAAAGCAAAGATTTTTCCGCATACTTAATAGTATATATTAAGCAGTCGCCGGTGTTGTTTTGCAAGCTTTTTTCCACTCCTGTGCTTATTTGTTTTCGTCAATTTCATTTTTTATCTGATTCAGGAGATTTATCGCTTCGATTGGTGTCAGGTTATTAACGTCGCTTGAGGCGAGTTTTTCAAGGACGGATTTGTGCTTCTGGACGAAAGGCAGCGATGCTGCGGAAGACAGATAACGGACGACAGAAGACAGATAACGGCCGGTTATTTTTTATTAAATCTTGCACAGAAGCTTTTGGGTTGAGCCATCATCTTACCGAGCATTCTGCCGATTTTCTTGCACTTTTCCAACAACATCCTGTGTTCTTTACTCGAAATGTATTGACATTTAAGAGAGCTATCTAACCAGTGTTGTGTTTCTGCCTGCTCTCCATCGGCGTCAGACAGTTTGCTGACGAAGTGGGCAGGGTAGCGTCGCTTCTGCCAAGACTCAGCGATGTTGGCTCCTATCGAACGAGAAGAGCGTCTAATCTGGTCTGTAAGCGAGTAGATTTCTTCTTTAGGAAATTTCCTTGTGAGTACGAAGATTTCTTGTTGAAGCTCGACTGCCGTTTTATACACATTCAGGTCTCAAAAGCTCTCAATGCGTTCACTCATAATTCTGTCGTCCGTCCTTCGTCGTCCGTCCTCTATTTTTTATCGATTTCGTTTTTTATCTGGCCAAGCAGATTAATAGCCTCTATTGGAGTTAGGTTATCGATATCGATTGACGAGAGTTTTTCGAGGACGGATTTGTGCTTTTGCACAAATAATAGGTCTCGGTCCGGTTCTTTTGTCTTGTGTTTTGAGAGGTGTTGGCTGGTGGCTTCCTTTTGGAAAGCAGCTTCAAGTTCTTCTAATATTTCTTTTGACCTTTCAAGAATGGGTTTTGGTACGCCGGCGAGTTTGGCGACGTGGATGCCGTAAGATTTATCGGTTCCGCCGGGCAAAATTTTGTGTAAGAATACCACCTCGTCCATCCATTCGCGGACTGCTACGTTGCAGTTCTTAACATTCGTAAACAGCTCAGCTAATTCGGTCAGTTCGTGATAATGGGTGGCAAAAAGGGTTCGGCATTTTGTTTTGTTTGCGATATGTTCGGTAACCGCCCAGGCAAGGGACAGGCCGTCATAAGTGCTTGTTCCCCGGCCGACCTCGTCAAGAATCACAAGCGACTTATCGGTTGCGTTGTTGATGATGTTTGCAGTCTCAATCATTTCGACCATAAAGGTGGATTGTCCGCGGACCAGCTCATCGGAAGCGCCGACGCGTGTGAAGATTCTGTCCACGAGGCCGATAGTCGCATCTTTGGCGGGGATGAAGCTGCCGGTCTGTGCCATCAGGACCAGAAGGGCGACCTGTCTTATGTAAGTGCTCTTTCCGCTCATATTCGGGCCTGTGATAATAAGCACGTCACCGGCCTTGTCGCCAAGTTTGATGTCGTTGGGCACAAACTCCGGGCCGAGCGTTTCAGCCAAAACAGGGTGTTTGCCCTCGTTTATGATTAGCTCTGTGCCGCTGGTTATTTTTGGGCGGACGTAGTTTCGTCGCTTTGCAAGATACGCCAGAGCGGTCAGGCAATCGCATTGGGCAACCGTATCAGCGAGCTTCTGCAATCGGCTTACGTATTGAGCGGATTGCGAGCGGACCTGCTCGAAGAGCTGCTGCTCCAATTCGAGGGCCTTTTCCTCGGCGCCGAGGGCCTGGGTTTCGTATTTTTTCAATTCATCCGTGATGTAGCGTTCTGCATTTTTTATTGTCTGCTTGCGGACGTAATCGGCGGGGACCTTGTCCGCCGATGAGCGGCTTACTTCGATGTAATAGCCGAAGACCTTGTTGTAGCCGATTTTGAGATGTGAGATTCCGGTCCGCTGCGACTGTTGTTTTTGATAATTTCTCAGCCAGCTTTGGCCGTCTTTTGAAATTGAGCGCAGTCGGTCGAGCTCTTCGCTGAAGCCCGCCCTTATGACGCCGCCGTCGCGAAGATGCGAGGGACATTCCGGCTCTATTGCGGCTTCAAGCAGGTCGGCCAGTTCGTCCATACTATCGCACCGGCCGGCTAACTGCACGAGCAGGTCGGCGGCGAATTCCAGCAGAATTCCCCGCAGCAGCGGTATTTTGCGCAGCGTGGCCGCGAGGGCGACCAAATCTCTGGGAGTTGCCCTGAATGTGCTGATGCGGGCGGCGATTCGTTCGGTGTCGGCAAAATTAGCGAGCAATTTGCGGACGTCGGCTAATTTGGTATCCGCCTCCTTGATTTCTTCGATGGCATCCTGGCGAAGCTCTATTTGCCCGAGGTCGCACAACGGCATACACAGCCAGTTCCGAAACATTCTGCCGCCCATCGGCGTCAGCGTTTCGTCGAGACAGTCCAGGAGTGAACCCTTTTTGCTTTCAGTTCGAATCGTTCGCAGAATTTCGAGGCCCTGCAAACTGGTTGTGTCGATTTGCAGGAATTTCTTGCGCTCAACCTTTTTCAAGCTGCGGATATGGCCGAGCGTGGTCTTTTGCGTTTCATTGAGATATTCGATGATAGCGCCGGCGGGGGGTATCAAAGCATCGTCGCCGTCTTTAATGCCGAAGCCTTCAAGAGTAGCTGTGCCGAAATGCTTTAGCAGACGCTGCTTTGCCTGGTATGGGTCGAAGTACCAGGTGGGGCGTTCGGTTATGACGGTGTTGGTCAACTGCGTAATATTTTCAGCTAATTTTTTTGCCTCGGCTTCGAATAGTTCACCTCGCCTGTCCGCAAGAAGACACTCAGCGGGTGAAAGTCTTAGCAGCTCGTCGAGCAATTTTTTTTCGGGGAGCTGCTGGACGAAAAAATGCCCTGTCGAAATATCGACCCAGCCAAGCGCGGCTTCTTGTTTTGTGCCGAGACTAACGGCGCAGAGGAAATTGTCCTGCCTGGCGTCCAAGAGAATATCGTCGGTGAGAGTACCCGGGGTAACGATTCGGATGACGTCACGCTTGACGACACCCTTTGCGGTCTTTGGGTTTTCTACCTGCTCGCAAACGGCGACCTTGTAGCCGGCCTGGAGCATTTTTTTCAGATAACCGTCAACGGCGTGATATGGTACGCCGGCCAGCGGAATGGGATTGTCGCCTTTGCTTCGGCTCGTCAGGGTAATCCCCAGGACTTTGGAACAGGTCTCGGCGTCGTCGTAAAAAGTCTCGTAAAAATCGCCCATTCGAAAAAACAGTATGCAGTCGGGGTATTTTTGCTTGTAGTAGTGAAACTGCCTCATCGCCGGCGTTAGTTTTTCACTTGTTTTTGACATAATGTTTTGGCGCACACTGGAGACACAACTAACTCTCAAATATCTTGGTGATTTCCTTATCTAGTTTTTTACCAATCCCAAACGGCCTTCCTGGGAAAGGGGACTCTTTTTGGTCCATTGCAACGAAGCATTCTTTCAAATCATCGAGAGTATTTATGTTTTCCATTGTTTTTTGAATTTCCTCTTCGGTTATTTTCAAACCATAAGGATGCTGGGGGGAAACACGGCTTCTGAATACGGCTTCAAGTAATTCTTTTTCTGACGCATTGGGCATTTGCTGTTTTGCATTAGCGTAAACGTTTTCCTGAACCCGACGAGTTATGGCGGAGGAGCTTAGGAGCAAATCAGTAAATACGTCATTAGGAATATGATAACGTACACGCAGTTTCTCCAATTCATTGCATTTCTTCTCGTCCGGTCTAACGTCTCGAGGTATTTGCTCCAGCCAACCCTTCGATGGCCCAATATCTACAAATGGAGCAAGTATTTTGCTCAATAATGCACCAATTAACCTATTCATTCTCCAGCCGCCTTTACGGTTTAACAGCGATTTCACGTAACTCCAGATTATACATTCAACCGGCCATTTAACAACTCTGTTATGATTGAGACGGCCTGGGGTTTTGATTTGGCTTTTTGCAATTGTTTTACCAGGTTTTCCTGCCTGCCGGTGAAGCAAACAGCAGCGCGCAAATCGAAGTCGGCGACGCCGCAGATTTGCCGGATTTCTTTTAGAAGATTTTCGATTCCGGCGCCGAGCTTTGCGCTTATCTGCACAGTGCCGCCTAAAATTTGCGGTAGCTTGCCGGTATCCAGTTTGGCGGGTAAATCGGATTTGTTTAACGCCGTCAGGATTTTTTTGTCCGCGATTTTCTCAAGCAGCTTCTCGTCAAGCTGGTCCGCGGTCTGGCTGCTGTCCAGTACGAGCAGGACTATGTCCGCCTTTTCTAATACTTCAGCGGTTTTCTGTTGAGACAGTTTTTCGATTGTTTCTTTCGATGTCGCTGAAAGTTTTTCGTCCAGTCCTGCTGTGTCAATCAGTTCAACGGAAAGAGGGGCAATTTTGCATCGGGTACTGACCCAGTCTCGGGTTGTGCCTTTGATATCGGTAACGATTGCCTTTTGCCTGCCGGCAAGGTAATTAAGAAGTGTGCTTTTGCCGGTGTTCGGCGGGCCCGACAATACCATCGTGCAGCCGGTGATAATTAGCTTTGCGGTTTGGCCTGCCTCGAGTATCTGCTCGGCGTCAGCTCTGATTTCCCTGAGTGACATCGCGTTTATCTTCTCCGTGAGGAGTCCATAGGACTGCAGCCATTTTTTAGCCTTCCCGCTTAAACCGGCATCGATTTGATTTGCAATTATTTTAGTGCCCTCGATTGTTTTTGCTTTGGGCTGGGCCGATTTAGCTTCGAGCTCGATTGTATTGATGTGTTTTTGTGCAGAGAGGATTTTGGCCAAGAGTTCTTCTGCGGTCAGCAGTATCGCACCGTGCCGGGCAAGCGCCTTCATTATATCGGCAACAATAAGTGGATTGCCGTGACAGTTTATGGCAAAGCTGTGGACAGTCTCGCAGCCGACAACAACCTGGTCGATAGTCTCGCTGCCGTCGGTGATTTGGCCGAGCAGAATCTTGCCGGGTTTAAGGATTGCCGGTTTGCTACCGGTAGGTTTGAATATTTTTTTTACGAGCGGCTCGGCTGAATCACCGAAGACCTGAATAGTGGATATAGCACCGGTACCTTTGCCGGTCATTACAGCAGCGAATGTATTCATAGGTTAGGCAAGCTTACTCCATTTTTTCTTCGATATGTTTCCGATAAGCCAGAGCGATGCCTTTTACAACGAGGTTCGGAACATAGGAATCTATAAAATCGCAATCGTCCTTTATTACTTGTGCGGCGGCGCCGGTGATGATGGTTTGCGGCCATCTGCCGATTTCTTCTGCGTACCGCCTGATTACCTCCTGTAAAGTCGCGACAGCAGAATAATACAGGCCGCAGTTTATGGCCTGTCTGGTAGTTTTGCCGTATGGCGTTTTCGGCCTGGTGACTTTTACTTTTGGCAGTTGAGCGGTATTTTTTTTCAATGCCTCCGCACTGATTTCAAAGCCGGGGCAGATAACCCCGCCGAGGAAAATACCCTTTTCATCAACAAGGTCGATAGTGACAGCGGTCCCGAAATCGGCTACGACCACCGCATCTTCGACAACGGCGTAAGCCGCCGCGGCTGAGACCACCCGGTCGGTGCCGACTTCGCCCGGTTCTTCCACGGCCAAGTCCATCGGCAAAGCTATCTTTTTACCTACAATCAATACCTTTTCGCCGAGAGTTTGCTTTACAATTCTTTCAATAAGCTTGGTCCAGGCGAGTTTAACGGAGCTTACGACGATTACGCCGTCGCGCTTCTTTTCTTTTGAACTCTTGGCGATGGGTATTTTTTGCCAGGCAGATTTTAAACATTCTGTCAGTTCCGACTCGGAGTTGCCGGGGATTGATTTAATAAACTCCTCTTCGCCGTTCAGGAAAAGCCCGATTGTGATATTCGTATTGCCGATATCTACTGCGATTATGTTCATCGTCTATTGCTCCGCTGCCGCTTTTGTTCCTCTAACCTTTTCCCACAATAGTTCGCTCAATTCCTTTATTCTCTCGCCTGTAACTGCCGAGATTGCTATAAGCTCTTTATTCAGCTTTTTTCTCAAGTCTTTGACTATTTTTCCGTCAGGGTCAAGGTCTGTTTTGTTGGCGACGATGACCTCGGTTTTTTGGGCCAGCGTTTTACTGTATTGCTCCAGTTCCCGGCGTATTGCATAATAATTCTCCACGGGTTCGGAGCCGTCTGTAGGCATTATATCAAGAATGTGCACGATGATTCGAGTTCTTTCTATATGCTTTAGGAACTCGAAGCCAAGACCGGCTCCGCCGTGCGCGCCTTCGATTAGGCCTGGGATATCAGCCATAACGAACCTGCGGAAATCGCTCAGCTCAACGATGCCAAGCACCGGCTCGAGCGTGGTGAACGGATAATCGGCGATTTTCGGCCTTGCCGCTGAGCAGCGTGAGATGAGTGTGCTCTTGCCGGCGTTCGGCATTCCGACCAGTCCGACGTCGGCGATGAGCTTTAATTCGAGTCTGAGATTTCTTTCCTGGCCCTTTTTGCCGGGCTTGGCATTTCTCGGTGTCTGGTTCGTTGATGTTGCGAAGGCCTTATTACCCTTACCTCCTCTTCCTCCGCGACAGATGCGAACCTTCATACCGACCTCGTTAAGGTCTTTGAGCAGCAGGTCCAAATCCATGTCGTAGATTAGTGTGCCCGGCGGGACATTTATGAACAGGTCTTCGCCGCCTGCTCCGTGTTTGTTATTTCCTGAGCCGGGCTGGCCGTTCTCAGCTCGCCAGTGGTGTCTGCCTGCGAAATCCAATAGGGTATCGAGATTTTCAACGGTCTGGAAATAGACGCTGCCTCCTCTGCCGCCGTCGCCGCCGTCGGGGCCGCCTTTGGGAATGAATTTTTCACGGTGAAAGCTGACGCACCCATTGCCGCCGTCTCCAGCCTTGGCCCAGATTTTTGCCTCGTCAATAAACATAATGCTCGTAATTCTTGATTCGTGTATCGTAACGCATCAAAAAGCAGTTCTATAACTAAAGTCTATTATAGCTGAGCGAGCAAGGTTTCACACCCACAAATACGGTTTGCTTTCTCGTCTCTATTGGCGTTTCGAGCTCGTGCTTTCCTGTCCAGCCTCTCTGCAATTCGGGAATTTGCACCTTAACTATTCCAGAAAAAAATTAGTTGACTAATCAACTGATTTGGGTTATGATTATCTTATACAGGAATTTAATGGAGGCCTGCGGTAATGGTCTGGCGTCTTGGCTTAATCGTTTTGTCGGTGTTGGCAGTAGCTCCCGCAGCGCAGGCCGAGACTGTGTATTTTCTTGTAGTTAAGGGCAGCTCCTCCTATATACTGCCGCTCACCGACCCCTGTGATATTGCCGACGCGAGGTCAATTATCGATATGGGAGTACCTAAGATAGTCGTCGCATATATCGCTCCTTGGGAGGAAGCGGATATCAATATTAATCGCAACTATATGTATCTCGGGCTGGTGCCATCATGGTCCTGGTATGTCACGGAATTCACCGCGTTCGCGGACTACGCTCCTGAGTATTGTGATGGCACTTGTGAGATGGTGGAAGAAGGTGTGCTCGAAGGCAATGTAATTTGTTTTTTTCACTATAGATTGGCGCTCGAGTTTCCTTTGGACCCCTGTTTCGTCCTCGACCCTTGGTGTTACGTCCTCGAGCCCGATTGTGCTGTGGACTATAACGACCTTGAAGTGTTAGCCTCCAACTGGCTGGGGTCAGAGTGTGAGTACCCGGGCTGGTGCGGCGGAGCGGACCTCGATGTCAGCGGTGAGGTCGATTTCATCGATTTCGCCTTATTGGCCGAGAGGTGGCTGTTGGACAATTAAAAAAGGATGGTATGAAACCATCCCTTTTCTCTTGCAAGGCGTCCATTATTTGTCAGACGACGTGAACTTTTCTGCCCTGGAAGCGGACTGTTCCAGCCGCTCTTGCGAACAGAGTATAGTCCCTTCCCACGCCGACGTTAGAGCCGGGGAAGAATTTTGTTCCGCACTGACGGACGATTATCGAGCCGGCCTTTACCTGCTGGCCGCCGAAGAGCTTCACGCCTCTATATTGCGGATTGCTGTCTCTGCCGTTCCTTGAAGAGCCTTGTCCTTTTTTATGTGCCATAAGCAAACTCCTCTATTTGAGTATGTCCTTAAGATTATCGGTTTTTCAAAAACAACATTTTAACTACCTTAACCGGTATTGTCCAGTAAATTTTAAAAATCGGCGATTGTGAGCCGTATATCGAGCTTGTGGATAGATTTTTTATTCGTGCCAGGATGTTGTTTTCAACCAGTCTTCGGTGAGAAGGTGCAGGTCGGCATAATCTACATCGCCATCGCGGTCGAAGTCGGCAGGCAGTTGCTCATCCTGCTCAAGATAAATATCTGCCAGGTGGGCGAAATCGACAAAGTCAGTTATGCCATCGTTGGTTATATCAGAAAGAAGTGCCCAATCGTAAGGCGGCATAGAAGCTTCAGCAGTACCACCGTAGGCGCCCATATTGATACGCAGATTCTGGCCCCAAACGTGGTTAGGGTCACTTGGAATGGTCAGCAGTTCGTCACCGAGGGGCGAACCCGGATTGCCCGCATCGATACATCTGCTTGTGACATAATCATATCCCCACCGTGGTGGGTCGGGTATGACATCCCAACGCCACCCTTGGCTCTTTAAGTGATAGTCACCATCCACCCAGACCGCATTTGGGTCATTCGGCTCGACAACCATATTGGGGTCATTTGCATCGACCCAGTAGCCCGGCGAAACAAAGCAGGGATTGGCATTAATATTACCTACTCCTATGAAACCACCTTGCACATCGCTGTAGGTCACGACCGGCGTCCCGCTTGAAACATATATCTCATCCGGTGTATCGCCCCACAAAATACAATTGGTCAATGTTGGGTTATTATCCCGAGTGTATATCCCTCCACCATCTGTTTCCGCAGAGTTTTTACTGAATGTACAATTAAATAGCGTTGGGTTGCTGGAGTTGTATATCCCCCCACCTTTGTCAGCCGAGTTGCTGATGAGCATACAGTTAATCAGCACAGGGTGGCTATAGACACTGTTGCGCATTCCGCCTCCATTGCCTTGTGCCGAATTGTTGCTAAACGTACATTTAGTTAACAGCGGGTCGCCGTAATAGTTATATATCACACCCCCGTGGGATGCCGAGTTTCCAATGAAAGTGCAATTGGTTAGCGTTGGGGCACTGAAACGGTTATATATTCCACCGCCAGCACTGTCAGCACAGTTGCCGATGAAGGTGCAGTTGGTCAGCGTTGGGCTGCCTGAATTGTTATACATTCCGCCACCACGGTCATTCGGATCTAAACCATCGGCATTGCCGCCAGTAACAACAAAGCCATTAAGGACAGCTGTTTCATCTGTCCCACTACCGGTGGCTACATGGTAGTTGTTCTCATCGTTATTAACGAAATCAGTTCCGTCATCATCATTGAGATCGCCGGTTAAAATTGTCTGGTATGTCTCAACATTCCGAGCATTGGGTTCTGGTTTACCAAAGCCGGCATAGCCACCTATAACAACCACACTGTTGATTAGTTGAAATGTAGCGTTGCGATTACCACTACCATTGGGATGTATAAAATCCCGATCCGGTTTGTAAACGCCCTCGGCTACTCGAATCTCGTTTGCTTCCCCACCAGAACTATCTATAACACTCAACGCATCCTGCAAGTTAATAAAAGCGGTCTCCCAACTCATACCATTACCACCATCCGGGGCATCATCGTCAACATAAATTATTGAGGAAATCGGCTGACCCAGTGAAATGAGCAGGTTGACCGCAGAGTTAATAAAAACCTCTGACCCACCCGTCGGTTCCTGGCTAATTACATGTCCTTCTGGTACAGTGTCACTAAAGTGACGAGTAATATTCCCTGCGCTAAGATTGGCAAATGTGATTGCAGACTCGGCATCAGTCTGTGACATACCGACTACATCCGGTACTGTTACGGGCGAGTCAAACGATACAATCCAACCCTCGTTATTCGGGTACTCCGCGTAACCCACAATCGTCGAACCACCGGCGGATATCCCGTATGACCAGATCAAATTCCAGCCGGTCAGGTCCAGACCATAGTCGTCTTCGAGTATATCTTTGATGCTCCGCATGCCGTTGCTTGCATCCCAGATAATCGGTTGCCATTCATCATCCTTCCTGGCGCTTCCCACCACGATTGAGCCATCAGGTGAAACGGCTTTTGCGTCGCTCCGGTCCCCACCCGGCAGGTTGCCCAAAAGCTGCATGCCTCCAGATACCGTCCAGCGGAATGCCTGCGTGCTGGTGTATCCTACCACGACTGAGCCATCGGCTGAAACGGACTCAGCTTTATACCCGCCTATACCGACCATCCCACCAGATTCAGTCCAACGGAACGCCTGCTCATCACTTTGCCCCACTACAACAGAACCATCATCTGATACATCAGTAGCAATACTGTTGAATTGCCCTCCCGGCAGAAATCCCAATGCCTCCATACCACCGGATTCTGTCCACCGAAATACTTCAGTGCCAGACGCGGATTTGCTTATTCCAACCACAACCGACCCATCAGCCGATACGGCAAAGGCTTCACTCCAAAAGTCCCCGCCCGGAAGGTCGCCAAGGCCGACCATGCCGTTTTCTTCCGTCCAGCGAAACGCCTGCATATCGATACCGGTCCAACTGTATCCCACCACGACCGAGCCGTCCGCCGAGACACCCTCTGCTATACTCCGGCCTCCACCTTGCAGAAAGCCCAATCCCTGCATACCGCCAGAGGCCGTCCAGCGAAATGCTTCTCTATTGCTCGAAATAGATTGGCTATATCCCACCACGACTAATCCATTGATTGAAACATCATAAGCCCAGCTAAATGTACCCCCTGGTATAAAACCCAGACCCTGAAAACTGGCTGCATCCGACCGTGAAAAACAGGTGAAACTTACAAAAACAATTCCAAGCAACACCGAGCGGATTATAGTACCACCAGTCAGTTTCACTTTTCTGTCTTTCACAAAATCTCCAATAAATATATTATCCCTGCACAGATACTATGCCTCTTACTATACTTAAGATGCCCGAAACCCAATTTCCTTACGAAAAATTTCTGTTTTTTTACACAAAAATCCTTTAAATAGCTCGACTTACAGATAGAGAGCCACTCCTGTACAAATTTCCGGCATTAAGTCAATAAACAAACGCCTCCTCCGAGATTCCATCCCCAACGCTAACTTCCTTGCCCACGTAACATAACAATAGTATTATTATACACTTATAGACGCCGAAGGGCAAGATAATTTCCGCCAAGTTTAGCCTTAAATTCATTATCGGCCAAATACCGTTTTCTGTCCTGGCCTGCCAGTTAAAGACAATAAACAATAGTGACAATACAGGAAATAGCAAAGATAACCCCCAAAAATCACTGAAATTTACCCCCCAATTTCCCCGTTTTTCGATAATTGGCTTACTGTGCTTTTCTTACGGCGAGGGTGTAGATTGGTCTCTTTTGTTTGAGGTATTTTCTTTCGAAGTTTGTGCCGACCCATTCGCCCGGCTGAGCGCCTGCGGTTGGGAAGAATTCACCCGGCTCAAGCCGATGCTTGTTCGCTTCGAAAAGCTCTGTTATCAATTCAAAATATTCTGCGTAATCTGTTGCTGCTTTTATAGCGCCGCCGGTCTTTAAGCTGCGGATGAGATGCTCAAGGTTTGCCTGGCAGAAGAATCGTCTTTTGTGATGTCGTCTTTTTGGCCAGGGGTCGGGGAAATAGATATGGAAACAGTCTATAGAATCGGCGGGGACGAATTCGGCTAAAAAGTGCGCGGCGTCGGTGCGGATTATTCGGATGTTTGTCAGGCCCCATCGGCCGACGCGGTCAACGGCATAGCGGTAGTACTTGTTGGCGCGTTCGATGCCGAGGAAATTGACATCCGGCTGGGCCATCGCCTGTTTGAGCAGGAAAGCGGCCTTGCCGGAGCCGATTTCGATGTGGACGGGGGCGGAACGTCCGAAAAGGCGGACAAAATCGATTTCGCCGTCCAATTCTTCGGGCTTAAGCGCCACCGAAGGATAGTCCTTTAAGATTCGGGTCATTAGCAAACCTCCAGGAAACGCAAGTCTACCATTTAAGGTAGTTCTACCACCAAAATCAGGAATATCCCGATAAGAACCCGGTTCTAACGGACGTAGAGGTGTATAAAGGCCTCCAAAACCAGGGGTTCAACGGTAGTATTATACAAAAAGATGGTGCTTTGGCGAAGAAGGAAATTGCTTTTCGTCTCTATTGTGGCTAAAGTGTATGGAGAGACTATTCGATAAGATATGTGAACCGGCTGCTTTGCAGGGCGTAGAAATTATAGGACTAAGGCACGGAGACTTTGGAAGGGAATCTGAGGAAATGATACGGCAACTGCTCAGAAGGCGGCGTAGGCACGTGCTGATAGACATCAACACGCAGCGAGACTTTTTCCTCGCTGGTGGTAATGCGTGCATACGGAATCACCGGCGGGTTTTGGGCCGAGTCCGCAGAATAATGGCGTGGGCCAGGCGCCGCCATATCCCCATAATCTCAATCTGCGAGGTTTACCCCAACCATAACGGCGAGAACGAAGTTGACTACTGTATCGACGGCACGGAAGGACAAAACAAGATACGGTACACGTTGCTCAGCAATCGCGTAAGTTTTGCGGCGGACGACAGTACCGACCTGCCGACAGATTTACTGCAGCACTACAGGCAGATTATTTTTCACAAGCGCTGTCTTGACCCATTCGACGAGCCCAGAATAGATAGACTGCTGAGCGAAATGCGGGCAGACGAGTTTATTTTAATCGGTGCCAGTACCGAAGGCGCTGTTAAGGCGACGGCGTTAGGACTGCTCCAGCGGGGCAAGAGGGTCAGAGTCGTAGTTGATGCATCAGGTTTGCACAATAAGAAGGATGCTAAGCTGGCTTTGCGAAAGATGGAGGCCAAAGGCGCCAAATTGATTGAGACCAAGAGACTTGCCGGCATTTCCCATCTGAGGCAAGTGGGGATATGCAGTTGCGATAGCTGTCAGAGAAGAGCGAAGAATCCGTCTGCTGAAATCAGTACCGAATACTGAAATTCGTATCTCGCAGAGCGTGGTCAGTAAAAAAGCGGGATGCAAAAAGCGTTCAGCACATCAGTCCTTAACGAACCTGTACATAAGAATCACGTCGATATATTTTCCATCTGCGATTTTAACGTGGCGGAGCCTGCGGCCCTCCTCGAGAAAGCCCAATTTTTTGTATAAGCCAATCGCGGGCTGATTCGCGGCAAAAACTTCAAGGGCGAGCTTTTCAATTACGGGGTTTTCTTTTGCCCAGCCGAGGAGCGATTTAAGCAGAACTGTGCCGATGCCCTTGTTCCTGAACTGAGGCAGAACACCCATATGCAGAGTGCCCTGATGCGCCAGTCTTTTGCGAGAGCCGTTCTCAAAACTAAGGAAACCTACGAGTGGGCCGTTAGCCTCGGCAGTTAGAGTAAGATGAGCCGGTTTGTCGTAATGTGATTGAATCCACTCGCGCTCTTCTTCAACGGTCTTTTTGAATTCGTCAAGCGTGGTGATATTGTAGAGGTCCTCGGTGAAAATGACATGCGCATATTCCAGCAGGGCTTTTGCGTCGTCCGGCACGGCGGTGCGAATTATGAGCTTTTCGCCGGTTCTCAATTCGTATTCTTTTGGTTTTATTTGACCCATTCGAAAATTTCCTTCTGCTCGAACAAAGCGGCTTTGCGCGCCATTATAATAAATCTATCCAGTATCGGCGAAGAGGTTTTTCACCTTGTCCGGTTATGATTTGGCTGGCGAACCTGCCGCCGGTTTTTTCGATAATCCGCTGCGAGGCAATATTATCCGCGTGGCAGGTGATGAGTACACGCTCAAGGCCGAGCTCGCGAGCGTTTTGCAACGTCAGTCTGAGGATGAGCGCACCGTAACCCTTTCGCCTCTCGGACGGACGAATGTCGTAACCGATGTGGCCGCCTTCATATCTTAAGTTACCAGCAAGATAATGGCGAAGACGAGCGCAGCCGAGTACGCGGCTGTTGTCACGCACAAGCCAGAATGTGCTGGAAGGGACCCAGCCGTCGGGCAGGTTCAGCCCCTTTGCGTAATCGTGGAGCCTGGCTGCGTAGCTGTTAAAGTCTTCGACGGCCTCGGAGTACATATCAGCGTATAGTTTCTCGCCTGCGGCAATGTACTCGGCAGCCATAGATTGAAACTCGGCTTTCAGTTCGAGGGTCGGCTCAATAAGTTTGATTTTTTCTTCGCTCATTTTTTACCTGTTTGATTTTTGGCAAGCCAATAAAAAAAGCCTTCCAGAGTTAGTTGCCCTGGAAGGCTTTAAAACGCGAAATATAGCAATCTCAGGGCAATTTAAGACCTCCGGCCATATCAACGCTGATTGTGCTGACAAAATGCCACCTGGTGCGCAGGGAAGTTCCGAGGCAACAATATGTTTGCTTTCGTATGTTCAGTCTTGTAATGCTCATATCAACTCTCGCATCCGTTAAAGTTAATGCACTGAGAACACTTATAACGTATGAATCGGCTATTGTCAAAGCAAAATATCAAAAAATTTCTTTTAGGAGAGATTTGAACCGGCAGCCAAAGACACTTGAATGCCGAACGTGCATCTAATGTTGCTTGAGCCGATGGTTGCCGATGCTGCCCTGCAATTAATTCTACTCTTAAGGGCCTAAGATAAAGCCGACCAGGGCAAATTGCGAAAGTCAACCGTTGACCAAATCGATGGATAGGGTAAAATGCCATTTGATTGAGAAGTTATTTGTGAAATTAAGTGACAATAGAGGGTTTCAGATATGCTTATCAGCGACCTCAAAAAGGTGTCTTTTGCAGCGATTGGTGCTGGAGTAACGGCGGGGATGGCCGATGCCGCGGACACTAAGGCGGTGGATAGACTGCTCGCCGGGATTAAGGACAAGGATGACCAGGTTCGAACAGAGGCCTGGCTGGGCGCCGGCAAAGTCGGGGCTGCGGCGGTCAGGCCTTTGGCCAAAGTGATGACGGACAAAGAGCTGGAGGTTGCCCGCGCAGCGAAGCGCGGATTGTGGAAGATTGTCCGCCATGTCGGTCGTCCCAAAGCCGGTCCTGAACGCAGGGCGGTCAATGCTGAGCTGGTTGGGCTGTTGGGTGATGACCAGCCGGCGTCGGTCCGGCGCGAAGTGCTGTGGATGCTTTCCGAGATTGGTAGCAGGGAGTGCGTCGAGGCGATTGCCGCCCTGTTGTCAAATAGGCAGCTGCGCGAGGACGCCCGCATGGCACTGCAGCGGATTCGCAGTAAGAAAGCCCTTGCTGCGCTCAAAGCCGCACTGCAAGCGGTGCCCGAGGATTTCAAGTTCAATATCGCGCAGTCGCTGCGACAGCGTGGCGTAAAGGTCGTCGGATTTGCCTGCGTGAAGCTGGTGCCCACGAAGAAGACGAATGTCAAACGACTGAAGTAGCCCAGTGCGTGGAGCGAGTTCTAAGCACTGCTGCAACCGGGCACTCGTGTCTGATTACGAGACAGAAAGGTAATAGAACGATGAAACAATCAAAGCAGCTCAGCAGGCGTGAATTTCTGACCACGGCTGCCGCCGGGGCGGCGGCAATTGGTGTTCCGTACCTGATTCCAGCTCGTGTGTTGGCGGCGCCTGGCAGAATGGGCGCGAACGAACGGTTGACGATGGCCCATATCGGCGTCGGCGGAATGGGTGGGTTCCATCTGCGTGATATGAAAAGATTTCGAGAAGCCGGCGTTGTTAACATCGCGGCGGTCTGTGACGCGGATGAAAAGCGGCTTGCTAAGGCAGTAGAAACAGCCGGCGCCGGAGTCGATGCCTATCGCGACTACCGTT
>JGI10211J14876_10000289_pt1 | contig 21218 bp, 30 predicted proteins | sample Etolagsediment_FD_14876 | JGI IMG/M metagenome (IMG submission 14876)
GTAAATCGACTTGTACTCAATAATAGTCTATATATTATTAGTAGTTTCGGATTTTTTAAATAATTGGTGTTGAATTTAATAAAATATATTTATAATTTATTAAATAATATATTATTTTATCTTATTTTCATGTTTATTTATTATATATATATTTGTATTTAATGATTATAAAAAAATATATGGATTGCGTTTTATTAATAATTTTTTTATTTTATTTTATTTTATTTTTTAGTATGTCTTTAAAATGAAATTTGCGTTTGATAAGCATAATATTTATTAAATAATTATTTTGTTTATATCTTTATTATATTTTTTGGATTCCATATTACTATAGTATTATCTAATTTTATAAAAGGGTAATCATAACCATCAAAATAAGAAGAATATTTTTTATTTTTGAAAATAGGTTGCATCCAATAATCTACCCAATCTAAATTATTTGTATCAATATAAATACCACTATAATCTTTTTTTACTTTTTTCCATTTAATACGAATTCTATAATTTTTATATATATAGCCATATTGTTCATTGAATAAATTATAATCTTTTATTGTTTTTATATGTAGTATTTTATTTTTTGATTTCTTATTTAATTTACAATATATATCTCTATTAATATTAATATGCTCGAGACTTAAAGAATGTACAGTTAACTGTACATAATACTTAAAGAAAATCCAGTTTGGGCGTGTAAAGGTTAAATTTAATTTTAAAATTTGTTTCCAAATGTCTTAGTTTATTATTTCCATGTATTTTTTTTACTATTTCTGGTATTTTTGAATAAATTATACCTTCATTTTTATTAGTTGGATTTATATAAATATTATTATATTTGCTCATATTTGTTTATATATATATATATTATTTGTAAATAAATAAAAGTTGTGCTAAACAAACATAATATTCACCAAAATCCAAAAAATCCGCAATCCCACAATTCTTTTTAACGATATTTATGAAAATATAGTTAAAACCTGCGAACGTAGTGAGCTTTATTTAATAATTTTATTCATCATTACTTTTAATAAATTTGTGTGGGAAATATAATAGGAAACCTTGTTAGGTTTCCGATCAATTATTATATTTATATTATTATATGAATGAATATATAATACACGGTACGTCATTCAATAATGCCAAAAAAATTATAAAAGATAAAAAATTAAAAATTAATACAAATAAAGAGAATAAACTCATGGTAAAAAAAGATATTAAACAAATTTTTACTCAATTTATCTTCAAAAATATTCCTAACCAAAATATTATGATATCTCATTGGGGTAGTATTGTTTTTGTTTTAGATAAAAAAATTATGAAAGAACTACCATTTTATGCAATAGAAGGTCAAGGCGATTTTAGTAATTCTTTCAAAAATGGAATGAAAAGAAAAGATTTAATAGCAAAAGGTAATGGAAAAATGAAAATTATACCAAAATTGAAAAAATTAAAAGAAGAAATAAATAAACATTGTAAAAATATGTATTTAGGTAATGTATCCTTTATGCATTCACACGAAATACTTTTTGGTAATGATATATCACTTCGAAAATACTGTAAATGTATGATCGCCGACGATACATATAAAGATAAACTCAAAACTTCAATACCTATTATTTACACAAATAATAATATTGGTATCAATAACTTAATTAAACTTATAAATATTAAGATGAAATGAAAGTTGTGCTATATAAACAATATACATAGCCTTCATTCATTTTTATTATTAAATATTAATGTTTATTTATATTAAAATATATTATTTTTATTAATAAAATCTCTGATCAAATCAAAAAACTCAATACACCAACTAAAAAAATCAATAAAAAATATTATGAAGATGTTAATAGCTTATTCTTCAACAATAAAAATATTCTTGAAAAATCTTACAAAAAACAACTTGAAAATAATTAATTTTATCTTCACTCTTTATTATATTCATATACATGAGAAAACTTTTGTATAACTAATGGATGTAAATAATACATAAACTCTTTTTTTGTAAATTTAAATAATTTATTTTTTTTTGGTTCAAGATAATCCTCTGATACTCTATTAAATATATCATACCATTTTACAAAAATACTATTATGTAAATCTTCTTTTGTAACTTTTTTTTCTATCTTATTTATTATCTTAAATGGCAAATATGTTGCCTCTGCATCTTGTTTTATTTGATTTTTTATATATTTTATATAACTATTTGTTTCATCTAAAATTTCTTTTATAATTTTAGGTTTTGTCTTAATAATTTTTTTTATATTAATTTTTCTCTTTCCATTCCTATACTTCTTATAATAACCTGTTTTTTCACCCAATAAATCATACGTTAAAAGATTAACTATAATATTCGCTCCATCAAAACCCCAAGCCAAATTACTTCCTGAAAAGAAACTCCCTGTATGTGCACTATCACCTAATACAAAAAATAGTTTTCCATTTTTTTCTTCTGCTATTTTATCTGATAAGTTTATATTAAATGGTAATACTATTAATTTCTGTTTATCTAATTTTTTCTTTGGCTTACTATCGAAAAAATTTAAATAATTCTTTATTATCCTTTTGAAATAATTAGATAATTTATTATAAACTTTTACATTTTTTACCGATTCATATTCTTCTTTACTTAATTGTAAAGCTAAATATGTATAATTATCTTTCGCTCTGAAATATCTTATTCTATTCTGTCTAAATTTTAATTTACTTCTTTGTATTGAACCTTTCTCAATACCATTTAATATAGTTTTATTATCATTATGAAATAAAAAATCCATTTCCTTCATTTTATTATAATTAAATTCTAATTTATTATTCTTTTTCGCTTCAAATGTAAGTATCAATCCATAACTATTGAAACATTCTTCTTGTTTATAATTACTCTTCAAAATATTGTTTCTCACAAAACTTTTTTTACCTTCACAACTAAATATAACGTCATATTTTTTTATTTTTTCTTCATTACACTCTTCATATATAAACTTTACATTATTATTCTTTTTAACAATTTCAAAAAAAATTTGTTCCAAGTGTTTAATACGTAAATATACAAATTCCTCATATTTTTCAATTTCATCTATTTCATTCAATAAATATCTATTACTTTTTGTTTTTAATCTCTTAAAACAAACACCTTGATAATTTTCAGATGGATGAATACTACTAAAACAAACATATTTTAATAATTTTTTTTTTATTTCTGGATAATTCCAAAATCTATTTAATCTTAAAAAGACTACCTGATTTCTTGTATATTTCTTTCTCTTCTCATAAATATGTATATCATATGTTCCATTTATTAAACTATCTCCCAATTTAATAGCCGTAAATAAACCTATAGGACCTCCACCTATTATACATATCTTCATATAATATAAACAATATAATATAATCAATATATTAAATAAATTACATTTCTTATTATAATATTTATGTAAAATTTACTTAGTTAATCCATTCAAAATTTTCCTTACTTCCTCATTTTCTTTCAATTCCATAGTTCTTACATACCATACATAATCTGTTTTATCTGATTTATCGTGATATGCAACAAATATACGGAAATATTTTCGTGAATTCTTTGTAATTTGAAACAAAGCTGTTCTATCATACCCATTCTTCAATTTATTTTTTAAACCAGATGGATCAAATTGAGATATCATAAACTCATATATCTCGACAAAACTTTTATTTTCCAAAATTCAATTCTTTATAAAACCATAAGTTTCCTCTACAAAATAAATTTGAGAATCGCAACGGTCTCCATTTTTATTGCAGATTTTGTAAACGGTTTTGTTGATATATGTTGCGGACGTAGTGAGCAACAGTCAATATTTTTATTTGTATAATAGCAATATTTTTGGCGATGTCATTGTAGCGAACCTTGTTAGGTTCGCGACCCATTATTTGTATATTTTAATTTTTCAAATTTTGAAAAAACTAGTTTTCAAAGTTTTGTCACATTTCATTGAGATGTCATAACTCACACAATCTGGTGAAAACTTTTATTTTTAGTTTTTCTAAATTTCATTCTTTATAAAAAATGTGACTTTCCTTTGTAAAATAAATATGAGAATCGCGGTCGCCAACTTTTTTGCCAATTTCACAAACCAGTTTTATTGATAGTTGTTGTGAACAAAGTGAGCAACGTCAATAGTTTTATTTGTATTTTTGGTAATATTTTAGCGAGGTTATCAAGTGAGCCTTTCTTATGAAAGACGAACGACCAATTATTATAAAATAAAGCTATTCCAAAATTTGATCAATAGCTTTATTTGTACATTTGGCAACATTTTTGCGATAACACCAAGTAGATATATTCTTGTCAGGTTCACAATCCATCATTTGTATATTTTTAATTTTTCAAAATCTGAAAAAACTAGTTTTTAGAGTTTTGTCACATTTTGTTGAGATGTCATAAACTCACATATCTCAATAAAACTTTTATTTTTCAAAATTCAATTTTTTATAAAAATTATAAGTTTCCTCTACAAAATAAATATGAGAATCACATTCCGTAAAAAAGGTTCGCGACCCTTTATAAAAAATGAATTTATTTTAACTACATTATAATCAATTTATTACAAACTATGGTTGTACTTACGTTGCAAGTTTCGAACATAACTAACAATTCAATAATTGTTAAATGTGATGACCAACTTTGTATCAGAGATCTCAAACAAATAATATCAAATCGTCTCGATGATTTGGAACCTTATTTGTTTAGACTTCTTCACAATAAAGTTGAACTATCTAATGACGAACTGTTTATCCACCAAACATCTATACGAGATGGTGATAAATTATTCTATTTAAATAAATTGAATCCTGAAATGGAGATTTTATTGGAGATTAAAAAAAAGATGAATATTGGATTAAATTGGAGTAGAGATATCAAACTATCTGAATGGCAACGTATAGAAATTGATGAACAAATAAAATCTAAATTTAAAGTTACAAAATTGGATTTATCATTTTTACAATTAACAGGAGAAATTCCGAAAGATATTGGAAAATTTACGAATTTACAAGGATTGTATTTATCTAATAACCAATTAACAGGAGAAATTCCGGAAGAAATTGGAAAACTTATTAATTTACAAGGGTTGTATTTATCATTTAATCAATTAACAGGAAAAATTCCGAAAGATATTGGAAAACTTACGAATTTACAATGGTTGGATTTGGATAATAACCAATTAACAGGAGAAATTCCGGAAGAAATTGGAAAACTTATTAATTTACAAGGGTTGGATTTGGATAATAACCAATTAACAGGAGAAATTCCGAAAGATATTGGAAAACTTATGAATTTAGAAGGGTTGTGGTTAAATAATAACCAATTAACAGGGGTAATTCCGAAAGAAATTGGAAAACTTACGAATTTATATACGTTTAATTATGTAGGTAACAACTTAACCGAGTAAAAATCTTATAAATCGAAGTTGTTGCCAATTTTACAAATAATTTTGTTGATGTATGTTGTCGTGAATGAAGTGAACAACGGTCCCAAAGTCAGAAAGACGTTGATGTCAATTATTTTGTAGCAAATTTTTTTTAAGGAAGAGTTTTGGATATTGCTGTTGCTCTCAAAAAAGAACAAAAAAATCTTGACAGAGAGTTCGGCTCCAAAAACTGTTTTATTCCAAGTCTTGGACATCGTGCTGGTCTCTACATGAAACCTGCTTCTGGACAATTGATGAATCTTCTCAGGAAACATGAAAATAGAATGAAACGGACATTGAAAGTCGACCGAAAAAAGCCACAAAATTGGCATATGACTCTTGGTTATTTCAGGGAAGGAACTTCGAGACATACCCAAGAAATGGTAACGAAAAAGATTAATGATTATGTTCGAGAATTGTTGAAGAAAAGTGGAAATTTGACTTTTATTCAACCAGCTATTTGTACTTACAAAGCACATAATGAATATGATAGATTATTTGAATCAAGCTAACTCAATGATTTCCATTGGTAAATCATTATTATATTTAGATTTCAAAAACTTCTCTGTCATAATGATCTCATCAAAAATATTTTGTTTTCCTAAATCATTAATTATAAAATCATTGTTGTTGTGAAGATATCCTAAACAAGCAATACCTTTGGCACATGATAATAATGGAGAACCAATATCAATTTGAAGAATTTTGAATTTTTTATTTCTTCTCAATAATTCTTTTAAATCTAATTTGAGCATAAATACAGTACCATATATCTCCTTATACGTAGCTACATAACCTTTAATAGTTTTGCTTGATGTTGCCCAACTTGCACTGAATGGTCCTAAAACTCCACAACTACTTGGGCGTATTTTATTCCATATATTACCATTTTTTGTATTGTTTATATCCGTCCACCTACTTACATACAATGGCATTTGCTTTTCATCATAAGATTCTTCGAAACGCATGAAATCTTCATATCCAACAACTCTGTAAACATATCTGCCATCTTCAATATTTTCCAAAATTTTTCCACGAGGTTCCAAAGGTTTTGACGTAAAATTAAAAAATATAGATGGATCTTCAATCTGATCTAAACATTTAATAACTAAATCTTCGCGTGCGCCACCTTTTTTTGTGGGACCTTCAACAATCCTCCATTTCCACTTTTTATCTTTTGGATAATACACATATCCAGCTGTTGCACCATTTTTCAAAACTCTTTTGTTTCTGATTTTTTGCTTCATCATTAATATAATATGGTTTTTTATTTTGTTATAAAAGTTATATCCTAATAATTATTTGTATTCTAAAACCCATTTTTTTTTAACAATGTCTCTAAATTTTGATTGTGTAAAAAATCTATTAACGGTAAAAGACAGAAAAGAAATTATGTTGACAAAGTGATAAAATTATAAAATTTCGATATTTACCGACTTGGTGGTACACAAAAGATATCAAACGACATCCTTATGTTCATCAAACGTGACGGTATGGAACGAGTTCTTATCAGAGGGAAACAAACTTTCACCAAGACATATAACTTCGAAAGTGAAATCTTCAAGAAACGTTTTGGACTCCTCAATTTGAATTTCCGTGATGTTCTCACATACGCGAACTTCCTCAGAGATGATGAATATTCTGGTAGGGTTGACAAGATTTGTAACAAACTTGGTCACCTTTTCAGTGATAAGAAAAACGTTGAGAGGAATCGTCTATTTTGGTACAATCCAAATGGCAAAGAAAATTGGCGTAATGTTCACACTTATAAAAATCTCAAAAGAATCGGAACAATGGTCGCCAAACGAAAAGCCTCAAACATGTTCAACAAATACAAACTTGAAGAACTAAACATCATCGATATAGAATATATCGTTCCATTCGTTGTAAACCCAGATAATACTATCTCCAACATATGTATCAATATGTATGGGCCAAAAGATAATGATTGGTATGTTCATCATTATGATAAAGATTTCATCAACAAGGACAAAACAATCGATGAAAAAGCAGCAAACGAAGACTTCTCAGAATGCTTTCCCCATACCAACACACTCACTGGTGCCGATATTGTCCGACTTGTTTACCAAAACAAGCCCATTTCGTGCCTGTAATCAAGGTAAAATTATAACCAACCCTTCAAAAAACCCTCCAGAATCGCGGCGGCTCCAGTTTTGTTAATGATTTTGCGAATAACTTTTTTAACGTCGCGAGCGAAGCGAGCATTAATAGTTTTGTTCGTGTATTTTTAATAATATTAAGCCCAAGTCAATAACCAACAAATAACTAATTTGTACCACGCGTCCCGCAGGAAGCGTGAGCGTAGAGTTTAAAAGAGACACCGCCGCTTCGCTTCGGTACAACTTGCTCTACAAGTTGAGAGGCACTCTCTCTCTTTAACATTTAGCCCGAAGAAAGGCAAAATATAGAGTGAAAAAATGATGCTAAAAAAATATGAGAATTTATTTAACATTGGCATTGATTGTCGATGTGTCAGAGTTAACATCCGTACAATGTTGTAGCATATATTAATGCACCCAATAGTAGATCCCGAGGGAAAGAAAAGGGGAGAACCACCTTGGTGGTCTCATTGGCGGAATCTTTGGTAGCTGAGTCGAAAAGCGACAAATCCCACGAATTTTATTCTCAGGTGAACAATCTGGTGAGTAATTGTGGTCCATCCACATGTGCGACTGCTTTGCAGTTCGGAAAACAGGACAGTAATGGGTTGAAGTCCCACTTTAAAAAAAAATGCCAATGACTCAAGTCCATGATGATGGTCTTGCTGAACAAGCTACCTTTGATAGGGTAATTGACACTTATAATTTATTTTCTTCATTAAAACATATGAGATCTATTACGATCAAAGTGAAAAATCACAAACCTGCTCACTTCTGGCACTTCATGATGGGTGAATTTCTCCCAATCGTATCCAATATTGCAAGAACCAAACCAGACAAAGTAACTCTCTTCAATCCCAAAAGAAGATGGAACGCTGTTTTTGACAAATTTTATAAAGAACTCGAAACAAAAAAAACAAAAATCATTCTCAAAAACAATTTAGGCGGATTAAATAAAAAAAAACCAAATCGCCAAAGACGAATAAGACAATTGTTACGAAGAAGAAGAAATATAAAACAAAATAAATTAACAATGGGTTACCGAAAATGGGATTGGCAATGGAACAGTATTGAAAAAAGAAAATGTAAAATAGCTATAAAACACCTCAAAAAACTATCGGAAAAAAAATATGGATCTCATAAAGATGGTAAAACCCTTTGTTTATATAGAGACAAAATAAAAGGTGATTTACGCAAAATGTTTAACAATCGAAACTTTGGTGCTGGCAGAAGAAGCTTCAGGGACATGGACAAAATTAACAAAATATTCCAAAACGTAAAATATGTAAACACCGATAATATGCCAATCTTAAAACAAATATCTTTTTTTACAAATCATAACAAATTAATTTTAGAACACGGTGCTGGCATGGTTTTATCATTATTTATGAACAATAAAAGCAAAGTAATCGAACTTATCCAACCATGGAAAGCAAAAAAAAGAAATGGTGCAGCTCAAGGCTTACGTAGAATATCCAATTTAAAAGGTTATAAATTGAAACGCGTTATTATTAATAATCACCGATCAATCCTCGGAAAAAAGAAACAATTGGACGTATTAAGTAAAAAATTCATGAAATAAAACTAGAAATACGAAAAAAGTACAAAATAACCACACCAAAAACAAAATTAATCAACACATCAGGAGATTTCTTTTGTCTATTGTGTCTATTGTGTTCATTGTGTTTACTGTGTTGTTCTTGTTCTTCTTCACTATTTTCGTTAATTTCATAATATTCGTCTTTTTGGTCGACAAGCAAATAACTACCAAACGCTCCAATTGCGGCACCGATCAAAACAAATTCTGTTTTTTTCTCCTTACGCTTCTCTTTAGGCAAAAGATAATATCTACCGATTGCCCCCAATAAAGCACCAGCTATCATAGCATTTTCTCTTTTTGTTGGCATGGTTTACCTTCCAGCTTCACATATGTTATAAAAATTATTCATTTTTTCAACCACAAAGTGGTTACTGTTCAACCGTGAAACGGTCACTGATCGTTGACAGTAAAACGATCGCTCTTAAAAAATATGCCACGTTGAAAACAAGGTGGCATACGCAATTGCATTCGGAACTGCTTCTGGTCGACTTGGATCATCTCCACCCAAATAGTGACCAAAAAACTCTTGACAACCAAGGGCAATAAAAGACACAAAAAATCCATGCCAAAACAAGTTCCAATTATCAATATCAGTACTTGCTCTCTCGTTGGCACAAACCATTGGGATAGCATACCAAAGAAGACAAAAGAATCCCTGAAAGAAATTAATACTCATATAATGACTAAACAATGCAGCCCATACAAAATATTGCATCCATTCCCTATTTCCAGGAGATAATCTGAACAACGCCGGAACCCAACATGAAATACCATAAACGGTAAACAACATTCCAAAAGAGTGAACCAAACAGTTCCACTTACTTTGATGAACTTCGGCATAATATTCAATACCTTCAATTCCACTATCCATTCCAATAATGTCAAGAAGCGGTGTTACACAAAAATACCCAAAAATAAAGGGCAATACCAGTCTAATATTATTCATCATAGTCTATCTAGAGATTATTTGGATGGTGATTATATTTTTTTCATTTTTTTTTTATAATTTATTATATTCATAAAAAAATTGAATTGATTTTTATAAAATATTATTCAAAAAATATTAAACCATGTTTGAAACAGAAAAATTCAAAGAGATTGACTCTTATCTAAAAGACAATAATGTGTATTTTAACGAAGAATGGTTCGTTTCTTTTTTTATTACTCCAGAAAAAAACTACGAAAAACTTATCAAACAAAACCGACTAGTTTGGTCTTCAATTAGTAGAACACCACGTACAGATCTTTCAATAGATCTACAAAAAAACTGGGTGAATATGGGACTTGTCAAACGTGTTAAAATGAATAAAGCAGAAATAAACAAAATCAAAGAAACACATGATATCGGCAATTCCAATTTCAAATACAAAATTAATCCAAATTTTGATTAAAAACAAATTATAATTTCCCTTACAAAAAAGGTTTCATGATCTCTTCATCTGTCATACCACAAAACATGTAGTTTTTAATATGAAACATAACCTTCGCAGGCGTATACTTGAACTCTTCAATCCGTTCAAGAACATCTGATTCAATTTTCCTCCTCATAAGTTTATTAAAAATCTCCTGAATCTGAAACCTATCACAAGCTTTCAACTCCAACTTGAGATTCATCCTACCATCACGAATAACAGCAGGATCCAATTTTTCCTTATGATTTGTTGTAAGAATAACAACGGAATCATCCATCGTCATACAACCTTGCAAAAGATTAAGGAGATAAGACAAGTTGAACTCATCATCCTCCTTATCAAAGATATCATTTACTGATAACTCCTTTTCTTCCTCATCAAAGTTTCTCTTCAAAACAACATCCGACATACAATCAACATCCTCCAAAACAATAATACCACCAGAAGTGACATTCTTATTTACATGTTCAAATACCATATGTATATCCTTATTAGTTTTCACCTCCTTCAAATTAACATAATAAATATCCTTCTGAAGATATGAAGCGATCGCCATAATCGTTGTTGTTTTTCCAGTTCCAGGCTCGCCATAAAGAAGAATGTTCAACTTATTATCAAAACCAAACTCTTTCATCAATTCCTTATTTTCTTTAAATTGCTCAAGAGTACAATTGAGGAAATGTTTCTCATTCTCCCTCAAATAAAGAGCGGACAATTTTCTATAATCCTCATTAACTTTAGCCGTTTTGATTTCAGTTGAAACCTCCTCCTCCTCAATGAATTCATCAGGAATGTCCTCATTCATTTGAAGCATCATCTGACTTACAATTGGATCACAAGGTTTAATAACATTTACCTTCTTTTTTTCACATTCTTCTCCATTTGGAGATTCTTCTTCTTTTTGATGAAGCGAAAAAAAAGATTCCTTCATAAAATCTATTTTCCTCTTCCATTTCGTGTACACTTCATTCTCAACCTTTTTAGTTGTAACCTTACGTTCAACTGTTAGTTTATTGATAGAAATATTCTTTCCTTCTTTACGAGTAGAATAAGTTTTGATCTTATCAATCATGTCAAAAACAAAATCACTTTCACTAGTATCAATCATAATTTTCTGTACAGTTTTATCACCTTTAGGTGAATTGTATATCATTGAACATTCAAAATCCTTAAAAGCATCTATCATTTCTTCTTTGGTACAAACCATTTTTGTTTCAAGTCTTAACGTATTGCCAAGAATAGTATATATACTAAAATTATTTTTTAACTTTTTTTTAGTTTGATAAAACTCATCATTGTAATTATTGTTTACATCAAATTTAAATTCTGTTTTATTATTCATAAAATCAAAATATTTTGTCGTAAATAATTGTCGGCTTTTAAAGTTTTTTTTATCTTCTTCTTTCATAATATCCCAATAATATATATATGAAATAAGAAAAATCGTTGCCAATGTTTCATTTTCACCCAAATACGGATGTTTCATTAAAAGCATTTCAACAAAATTTTCCTCCGTAAAATTAACTTTTCTATCTTTCCTTCGTTCATCTCCAGTTTTCTGATAAAAAACCTCAATAATTTCCTTGTAAGTCTTTCCTTTAAAGTTATGATTTTTTTCAAACTGCATTGTAATAATCCGTCTCTGCTCATCAGTCAAATAATCCCTGTAGGAACTACTCTTCATCTGATTACCACCAGTTTTATGGTCGTTAAAACACAATTCATAACTAATAATCTCTTCAGTCTTCTTATTAACAATAAAACTAAAATCACTCAGAATTTTAACACCATTGTACATGACATTTTTAAAAGACCTATTGAAAAGTAAATCTTTACTATTTTTAATAGTAAAAGAACTAATCTTCTCCTCATATTCACAAGCATCAACCAAGAAGAGATAAAAAGATTTCATAAAATCATGTGTAACTTCAATGAAAGTATTTTTTGATTCCTCCTTGACTTCTTTTGGTTCTTCATTTTTAATAAACGCCTTATGTTTTCTCCAAACAGGAAGCTTGATATTTACATTTTTTAAAGCTACCAACATTTTGCACATATAAAAATACATCTGCAAAATAAAGTGTTTCATACCTTTAAAAGATTGATCAATACCATTCGTTAAAAGTTTTTTCGCATTACCAACCTGAGTCAGCAATAACAATTTACAAATATTAGGTAACGTCAACTGGTAATTTCCTTTCATGATCTCACCAAAATTCGACATTAACATATTATTCATCATCATATCCGTAATATTTGAATACGATGGACTATTCGGCCAATGATTTGCCATTTGCCTATTGTTCACATTATTTATGGTTTGACTTTTGTCTGTTGTAGCCATGGTTATTACTCTTTATTACCCAATTATATATTTTAAAATTCAATTTTTTGACCATGTAATGGTCACTGCCGACCATGTAATGGTCACTGCCGACCATGTAATGGTCACATAAGTACCTGACAGAGTAGTCACATAAGTACCTGACAGAGTAGTCACATAAGTACCTGACAGAGTAGTCACATAAGTTCCTGACAGAGTAGTCACATAAGTGCCTGACAGAGTAGTCACATAAGTGCCTGACAGAGTAGTCACATAAGTGCCTGACAGAGTAGTCACTACATGGCCTGACAAAACAATAGATGTCCCTTAAATTTACCAACATGTCCCCTTCTATCAAACTGCTTTTTAGTGGCGTTGAGATACTTTAAATCTTCATTCAAATGATATGTACTATATTTTTTTCCTGTATTTTTTTCTTTTATTTCATCTTTCAACTTCTTCTCTAACCTTGCTAAATCTTTGCTCAATCCATCATGTGTCCAAAAAACTTTGGAACCACAATAGTTATTCTCATTTTCCATATTATTTAAAGTTTCATCATCAAAATATTCTCTAAAATTATTTGGTAAATTATAATTACAATCACGTACTCCGCCATATCTATGTTTATGTGTTCGTTTACTACCATCAAACGGAACAAAAGATAACTCATCTGTACCTTTGTTTACCCTTCTATTCACTCTATGTGACGTTCTATAATGCCTTTTAGCATATTTTCTAGCCTTATTCACTTTGTAATTAGTACTTCTTGACACGCCACATCCATTTTTTCTAACAGTTTTACCCATATATACTTATATATGGGTAAATTTTTAAGTATTTATTATAAAATTATAGTAGAATATTCACTCATATCCATTATCGCTTTACTTGGGCCTTTACCGTAAACTCTATGACAACGATATGTTCTTCCTTCCTGGGGATTAAATAAACCAAATTCAATATAAAAAGGCTGAGAAATGTTTATATAAAAATAATCCTCAGCAACTAATCCACTAATTCCAAATCCATCTAAATGATCAATATTAAAATTCTCTTGAGTTATAAATTCATTATCAAATTGAATACCTAATTGACTACCTTTATTTCCAATTCCCCATAAACGATCTTTCCATTTTAACATTACCATACATTTTTCATTTTGGAAAAAATAAACCATAATGTCACCCGGATTGTGTTGAACAGATATTAACGCTTTTTCTGTTCTCGTCTGGCAAACTTTTGGCAGCTCAAAATTCATTTATAAAAATACCAACAAATATTTAAGTTGGTAATAAAAACTCGATAATTTTATTAATTATTTCTCGAGGTTGTTTATCCATATTCTATTATTTGTTTTATAATCTTTATATTATTCACATATAAAATCATCATCAAAATCCCACACACACTTATTAAAAAATGAAGGTGAAAAAATAGTATCACTTTTATACTTTTGCCAACTGCAGCGATTAATAACCAGACTGAAATCCCATTTATGTTCCATTATCATACCAATTAATGCTACAAACGCTGTGTAATAATTTTCAATAGGTTCAATTTCTAAATATTCAAAAATTTCATCAAAAAGTTCTTGATTAAAATCACCTTTCTCATTTACGACAATATTATGTTTTTGTCCTTTAAAATTACAAAGGTTGTAAACAACATTACCTGTTGATTCATTTTGAACATCTATTCTCCAATCAAGAAAGTCAAACCCTGACCAATGATGACCATATTCTCTACTTATGAATTTATACTTACCAATATTAAAAATTGATGTATTAGTACATTCACTATAATTTTCCATTTGTAAGGAAATATCGCGAATTTCATTCAACATTTTTCCACATTCATTCTTTATTTGTTTTGAATCATAATCTATTTTTGTTAATATTTCCAACAAATTTTTAATATAATATTTTATCAAAGAAAAATTACCTCTTGGTTGTTTCAAATATTCCATTTCAAATTTCGAATTATGAGAAATAGATTCATTCGCTCGATAATTCAAAAAATAATAAACGAACTTGAATTTATTATCACAATCACAAATTGTAGTCTCAGATCCAGATGATACAATTTTTAAACTATCAGATCCTTTTGTATATTCTTCTATTTCTTTCCAAAGATAGAGATTATTTAATATCTTTAAATATCTAGCATCAATTAATGATATTTGGTAAAGAATTTTAACTTCTTTAATATATTCAAATTTATTACAACTTATGTAAAACAATAATCTTTCCATATTAAACGGTAACCAATATTCAATAATTTTATTAATTATTTCTGAAGGTTGTTTATCCATATTTTACTGTTGTTTGTTAAATTTCTTGAGATAATAAAAATCACTTTTTTGAGAATAAAACGCTGACAAAAAAAATTCAACAAAAAAATATCCAGATTATTTATCATGATGTGTTAAATATGTCCAGAAATAACATAAATAGTTTATCTTTTGTGTACGATCGGTACGCTGAAAAACATCAGTGTTGCTGTTCAACACAAAGTAGAAGCCGTTGTAAGAGGGACTTTTACAAGATGGCGAAGTGTGGAGATCTATACTTCTGTTGGCAACATTATCCAATGTGGGCCAATGGAAAATCCAATCTTGCGGAAGAAATTCAAGACGAGCTTGATGCTGGAAATCTGAGAATTGATTTTGAACAAGAACAACAAGAACAACAAGAACAACAAGAACAACGAGAAAAGAATTCAATAGAATCGATTTTGAAGATTGTTTCCGATTTGTATGACAAATTGGAACAAACAAGGAAAGAAAATCGGGAACTACGTGCAAGCCTTGAAGTGGTAAAAGCACTAGTTGAAAAAAATTGAATCTTATTTTTTATAATTATATATTATATTTAACGAAATATGCAATGTATCAAAAACATCTTTCATTGGTTTTTTCCTCAACATATAATTGTTGAGGAAATTATTGAAGAAAATTTGGAAAAGGGTTTATTCATTCCAGAAGAAGCAACATATGCCGTAGAATTTTGGAATTTTGACAATATTTATACAAAAAAAGTGAATTAATTTTCTTGACAAACTTTATAACTATTTTTCAATATGTCTTACTACATTCGAGATGGAAATTTTCGCAAAGACTATCGTGGAGATATTTTAACTAGTGTTTCTTGTAATAACAGAACACATAACTTAATTGCAACCGATTATGATGGACCAATAAAAGTTACAGTTCTGAGAAAAGAAGATGATGAACAAGTTTGTTATATCTTTTTTGACGAAAAATTGCTACACAATTTTACAAAAGAGGATTGTGAAAAGATTCTTGCCTTGTTTTCCTAATTCTTTGGTACCAAAGGATAAGGACCATATAATCCTTTCTCCTTTTCTATTTTTATAAGCTCATTAACTTTCTCTGGATCATATCCACACCAACAACGTTTATCATATGGAATGTTTTTGAAAACCATTTCCAAATGTTTCCCACAACCTCCCCAAGTTGATTTCTTACATTTACTACACTTTTTTTCCAAACACATTTTATACTTATTATTGAGATAAAAATTGATTTTTATAAACCGAATATTTGATGTAGCCAATTCTCCATCATGACTTATCGTACTAATTATATGATACGAGGATATAGATTCAACACAGTAATATTTATGGAAGCTGCTGGGCTACCAGAAGACCATGAGATGTATGGATTTGGATCATATAACAGAAATCATAAAAAATCTGAATTTAAATGTGTCCAATTTCAAAATTACAGACATTGTCCACCAGAAGATTGCCTAGATGAAGAATCTTGTGAAGAACGTGGATGTTGTTACTGCTTTTGGGTAAATTATCCAATTTATTACAGCGATCAAATTGTAGAAATCAATGAACAAAATCTAAAAGAAATGAAGGATTTTCTAAACGATGATGAAGAGGAAGACGAAAATATTCGAAAAAGGATAATTTCAGAACTTTGTCTTAAATACGGTATGGACTATAATGACAAAATTCTCAGCCCGTTTGGTATCTTCATTGATTTTGATGAGAGTGATTAACTTTTTTCCCAAAAATACTCAAAAACATAATAAGCTATTGTCTGTAATGTTTGCGTTATAAATGCAATCTTCAAAGAGATCGTAAAATTCTTGGTAAGCAGATAACCAACAATTAAAGTTATAATAACTGCAAAAACTCTATAAATAATTGCTTTTTTTGCTATTTCTTGGTCAAACATTATACTATAATAATTGATAAAAAATAAAACAATATGTACAAAGGGACAATATAATTTACCAAAAAAACATTATTCCAAACGTAAGTAACATTATTCCAAACGTAAGTAAAAGAACATTTAGATTCTCTCTTTTGTTTTATAGATTCATCGTCTTCATTTGAATATTCTTTACATAAATCTTCCAAAGTAACATTCGTCAAATCCAATTTACTTCTTGTTTGCATATTTCATCAGATTTTATCTAATCCCTGATAAAAAATATTTTCATTTTTTATAAAATTCCCCCTAACAATTAAGCTAGAAAAAAAGTATTTTGCTTCGTTTACTTTGTTACGATTCAATTTTATTTTCCTCATCCTGAGCCACCTGTTCAGTCCGCTCATCAGCAGACATTATTCCAAGGTTCTGATAACTATCTGGAAGTTCGCCAACGGCAAAAACAGCTCGTTTCCCATCATAAGTATCCTCTTGAGATGGAACATATGTCAATTCACCTGAGTACTTACAAGGAGGAAACTCCTCGCTTGCAAAATCAATTGAACTAACACTTCCACACTCGCAATGAAACACCAGATCTTTTAACGTTGGATGCTCAAAGAACCTCGCCGAAAATACACCTGTCACTGGAATTATCATATTAACACTTTCCAGTTCAGGACAATCATGGAGAAAATCCTCAACAATGCTCAAATCCACATCGTTCCATGTAGATTTCAAGTAAAATATCTTCAACTTAGGCAAACCTCTAAGAGAACAAACCCTTGGAACAGTTATCACCAGTTCTTCAAGATTCTCCAAACGTTCCAAAGATGAAAGATCGAGAATAAAGTCCTCTAGTTTGGCCCTTGTCCAAAAATCAGATCTCACAGAAATCCTCAATTTTTTCAAGGTCGAAATCCTAGAAATATCCTCAATGGTCTCATCATTAATCATGAACCCTTCCAGATGCAACTCCTCCAACTGTTGGAAATGTGGTACTCTGGTTTCAGGGAGGCTTGAACACTTCCACTGGTCCTTTTGTACCAAAACAAGCCGCTTCAAATTCTGCAACTTACAGTACTCTGGAGGAATTCCCCCAACAATAGGCAAATATTGCATTTCAAGCGACTTGAGACTCCACAATTTGGAAATGTCCACTGGAAGCTCAAAACTCGGCACTCGACACCTCTTGTGTGGATCAAAATCATCCCAATCACCAAAGTGGCTCTGATTTCTTGCGGTGTGGTCAATCAAAATTGATATGACTCGTCCGCGTGAATCAAAAGTCGTCTTGTTGTGATCGTTACAACAATTATTCACATTGTACGGATCGTATTTGTCTTGATCATACTCGTCATTCCAAACAGGAGAACGAGGAGATTCAACACAACAGTCCCTGCCGCAAGCTTCATAAAATTCGTCAAGAATTTTCTTCTGCGGTACGACAGTGACTGCCATCGAAGCAATTTTCCGAACACAATCTAAAGGAAAAACAAATTTCCCTTTTCTTGCTTCAGAAAGAAAAAAACACACACCCTGATTAGAATGCATACTTTATATATTTAATCCACAAATTAGGAAATATTTGTATCAATTTTTTTCTTACATGATTGAACACTCGTTTATAAATAAATTCGATCATCCAATCATTACATGATTGAACACTCGTCCTGTTTGACGTCCCTCATATAGGTGGCCAAGGCTGGATTGGATTTTGCATACTCTGTCATCCGTTTCCGTGTGGAATCATTATTGGATGACATTTCAATAACAATTGAACCAATCTCTGGAGGAATATCTGATGGGCCAGGTTCGTGGAAATCACTAACGCGATGCTCATCAATTTCATCAAGAGAAGCAAAAACAGGGCCACAAATCTTTCTCACCTCATGATCTCCACGAGAGTAAGAGAATTTCTTCCCTTGCATATCAAGAACCTGTTTCTTTTCTGTTTTGTAGTCATCAATGATGTCAATAGACTTGACATTATCAAAGTTGTTCAAATATTCGACATCGGCCTTACTATCTGAACAAATTACAAACGTGATGAAATACTTGTAAGCATTTCTTGACGAAATAGACTCATAGAAAGATTGCTTGTAATTCGGCTCACCGTCAGTAGAAATCAAAATCACCAACGGTTTTGTGGTTCCCTTCTGTTCATGATCGTACATAACTGCCTCCAAACATTCTGTCAATCTTGTTCCACCTCGGGGTTCGGCTGAAAGAATGTGTTCAACTTGCTTTGTTGTCTTAACATTTACAAAACGATCTCCCTTAAAAGTAGAATGTCCAGACTTTTGTCCCCTCATTCCAGTCTTATTCAAGGTGTAAATATCGATACCATCACTATCAAGTGAAGTAACAATATCGGTCACAACAACAAGGTTGTAAAGCAACTCACCATAACGTGTCCTCTGTTTCGGAGGAAGTTCCGGGTTATTCAATGTATGTGTCATAGATCCACTGTTGTCAACAATGAACGCAAAATCGAAAATTCGCATAACATTCAACATTGTCCAATAACGTGGATGAATTCCATGACCAATTAACTTCTGATAGAAGGGATCAGTACTTTCACTTGGAAGCTTGAAATAAGCCAAAAAGTCTTCAAGTGAAATCCTCTCCTGAAGGTAACTCATCAACATTGCCATTTGTTCATCCGTTGCATCTTCTGAATGTTTACTTTCAGGATTAAACGCCGGAGCACTAGGCTGACCTACATAAACAGCTGTCGCGGTAGGAATATGATTAATATCCATTGATTTAGACATAGTTGGGTATGTATTTTTGATAATTATAATTAATAAAAATCAATTTTTTATTCTTTCCAGATGATTTAAAAAAATGTTATATTAATTTAATAATGAGTGACAATTCTTGTAAAAATTGTGGCAAAGTATTCAAAACTGAAAGAAGGTTAGCTACTCATANGGAAAAAAAAATATGTGATAAAAACGTAAATNTTTCCAAATTNCAATGCGATATTTGTGGCTTACGATACAAGAAAAAAAGTGCATTGAATAGACACANGAGNAAAAAACATATGGATGAAGTTTCAGATAACGTAGTTTGTTCTTTGTGTAATGAAGTTTTTGAAACAGAAGATCAAGTCAGGTACCATTTAATGAATACTTGTGAAGAAATGAATAAAACCATCAGACAAAATGGACAAAACATTGTAACTAACAATACAAATAATATCGTTAGAAACAGGAATATAGATATAGATATTAACATTGTTCCTGAAGATTTTGATAAACCTCAATCAGAAATTACTCAAGACGATATGTTAAAAGTTATTGGTGATAAACTTAAACATTTAATGGATCTATTAAAACAAGGTAACTTGGATGAAATTGAAAACTCAGGTGTTTATAGAATTAGTGCAAGTGAAACTGTTGAACACAAATAAAGAGAGAGTGCATCTCTCTTTTAAACTCTACGCTCGCGCTTCGCGCGGTGCAAATTGGTTATTTATTGATTGTGGATGCTTAAAGATTTAATTGGAGTAATTGTTATAGAATGTCGAGTGTAATTGATGTTTGTAGTATAAATGGTTTTGAAGAGAATGTTTTGTTTGGTCATACTTTCAAAACGCGGAAAGATAATAACGCTGGGATTTATTCCAAAAGATTTGTAAATACTGATATGAGTATTGATGGTATTGTTGTTAATCACAACGCTTATATTGATGGTCCGACACAATATTGTAGAAATTTTGAAGTAACTCTGTTTCGAAAAAATATTGAAAATCAATCTTTTGTCAAGAAAGAAGATTGTGAATTGAATGCTACCATTTTATTAGAGAGTTTGGATCAATTTGAACCCCATGATTATAACCATAATTTTAGTTTCAAAGAATTTGCCCGCGATGCTTTATTGGGTAAGTTTGATTCTGAGCATGTAACGGTACATGAATTGCTTTATATGTCTGATGAATATGGTGATGTGTATTCCAAATATTTGGATATGTGGCATACAGGTTGCTTACCAAAAGAGTGGCAAGGACTTTTAAGATCGAAAAACAAAGTTTATTATATTACATTAAATAACATTAAGTCTAGTTATTTTATATAACACCTTCATACAACTCTTTATTTTCATTGTAAAAAACATTCCACGGA
>JGI10211J14876_10000290_pt1 | contig 21213 bp, 12 predicted proteins | sample Etolagsediment_FD_14876 | JGI IMG/M metagenome (IMG submission 14876)
GTAGCCATCACCATTCTCAACCCCAACCCCCGGCCATATCTGATAAGCTCGTAAATGTCATTGCGTTCCATTGGCTCGCCGCCGGTAAGAATTATCACGCACTTCCCAAAATCCGCTACGCCCGAAAGTATCCTCTTGCACTGCTCGGCGCTTAGTTCTTCTTCGCCGGCGTCAGGATAGGCGTTTGCCCGGCAGTGCCGGCAGGCGTACCGACATCGGCGAGTAACTTCAAAAGCTATAAGTCTCGGCTTGTATTCTTCGCTGCTCATAATCGAAAGTAACTGTAGCTTATTGAACATCAACAGTCAATCTCTACGTAAACGACCTCACAAAATCAATCAAATCCGCAGAGAGCAAGGGGGGCACTGGAGAAAATCAAAAGTTAAAATCGTGAGATTCGCTTCTCCTATGGAGTTCTCCGTAAGGAGTCCCAAGGACTTACGGACTAACAGGCGAAATCAAAATGCAAAATTATGGAGATTGTCGCGTCGCTGCGCTCCTCGCAATGACATAATTGATGAATTCAGTGTAATCTGTGCAACTTGTGGCTAATTTTTCAATTTCTCCGCTGCATCCTTTGCGAAATAGGTGATGATTATACCGGCGCCGGCGCGTTTGATGGAATAGAGCATTTCCATTATCGCTGCGTCTTTGTCGAGCAGGCCTGAGGTGGCCGCACAGTTTAGCATCATATATTCGCCGGATACGTTGTAGGCGGCGATGGGACAATCAAAACGCTGCTTTGCTCGCTGTATTATGTCGAGATAAGGCAGGGCGGGCTTTACCATAACGATGTCGGCGCCCTCTTCTATATCGAGTGCAATCTCGGCCATTGCCTGGTCGGCGTTGGCTGGGTCCATCTGGTAAGTTTTGCGGTCGCCGAAGGCTGGGGCGGATTCGGCGGCGTCGCGGAACGGGCCGTAGAAAGCGGAAGCATGTTTGGCGGCGTATGACATAATCGCTACATCGTGAAAGCCGTTCTCCTCGAGGGTCTGGCGAATGTAACGTACCCGGCCGTCCATCATATCCGAAGGGGCGATTACGTCGGCACCGGCCTGGGCGTGGGAAAGCGCGGTTTTCGCCAACAATTCGCACGTTGAGTCATTGTCGATTTTGCCGTTTTTTATGACGCCACAATGGCCGTGGTCGGTATATGCACAGAGGCAAACATCGGTAATGACCAGTAGGTCCGGCGTGCGCTTTTTGATTTGTTTTATAGAGCGCTGCACAACGCCGGTTTCCGACCAGGCCTGTGAGCCGGTTGCGTCTTTTTTAGCAGACAGACCAAATAAAAGCACCGCTGGTATTCCTAATGCCGTGACTTCGGCGGCCTCGGCGGCAATTGTGTCCGGCGAAAAGTGAAAACAGTCGGTCATTGACTTGATGGGCTCCTTTAGGCCTTTGCCTTCGCGCACAAAAAGAGGATAAACAAAATCATTGATGCTCAAGGTAGTTTGGCGCACTAATTTTCGCATCGCGTTACTGCTTCGCAGTCTTCGCATTCTAATTTCCGGAAAACCCATAATAAAACCCCTCAAAAAAGTTCAAATATTAAAATGTAAATAGCAAAATTATATTGCAAAATCCAAAATTTAAGTCCTTTCACCTTTGAATTTCAATTTTGCGCTTTGATTTTTTAAGGGCCTATCTCTTTATCCGACAGAAAACAGGGTGGCTCGTTGAGCCAGTTTTCATCGGCTGGGTCTGAGCCCAAAAATCTGAAATTGCCTTTGCACAAATCAAACCATTTACACTTAAGGCAGCGCGGGTCGGCGAACTGAGATTTGTTGCGAAGTTTGGTCAAGACCGGCTCAGCAGAGTTTTCCCAGATTTGTTTGAAAGTTTTATCCTTGACGTTGCCGAGCGAATAATTTCGCCAGAACTGGTCCAAGTGTACGGAGCCGTCCCATCCGACGCAAACGAGCTTTTCCCCGATTTTATTGCCGCCGTTGGCAAGTAAGAGCCGTCCGGCCTCATCGTAACGGCTATTTTTCTCCTTTTGCATCTTTATAAGAAGATAAGGACCGTCACAATGATTGTCCACGGTGAGCACCTCATCTATCAGATGCTTTCGCACAAAATCATCTGTTTTCTCTATTATTGTGTCAATAGTTTGGCGCGTTTGTCGGGGCGAGAGTGTTTGTTCGTCAAGGTCTTTTGCCCTTCCGCTTCTGATGAGATGGTAAAAGCATACGCGCCGGGTGCCGGCGGAGGCCGCAATATCAAAGATGCGGGGTATTTGGTCTGCATTTGCTTTTGTTATTGTGAAGCGCAGGCCGGTTTTTACGCCGGCCTTCTGGCAGTTTTCAATTCCCGCCAGAGCAGCTTTGAAACTGCCTTTTACGCCTCTGAATTTGTCGTGGAATTTTTCATTTCCATCGATAGAGATGCCAACGTAACTTACACCGACGTCGGCGAGTCGGCCGGCGGTTGCAGAATCAATCAATGTCCCGTTAGTGGACAAGACGGTTCGCAGATTCAGGCGGTGTGCTTCGGCTAACAAGTCAAATAAATCGCCTCGCAATAATGGTTCGCCTCCGCTGAACAATAAAACCGAACAGTTGACTTCGGTGAGCTGTGCGAGAAGTTTTTTGGCTTCGATTGTGCTTAATTCAGTGTCACCGGGGCTTGATTCGGATGCGCTGTAACAGTGCAAACAGTTGAGGTTGCATCGGGCGGTGCAGTTATAAACGACTACGGGGCCGAACGAGTCTGGGTTGGCGTATCTTAAATGGTCGGATTCACCGGCCTGGCCGCAATATAGCTTTGAAACATTTATCATTTATATGTTCCCTCGATAGCAGCGAGTAAGCCGTCAATGGTGTGCTCGGCTGCCTTGGTATCAGTCCTGACGCCAAGATTTTTCAACTGTTCGGAAGTTGCCGGCCCAATTGATGCGACTTTAGCACTACTTGAATTTACCAAATCGGTCGGGATTTGTTCAAAAAATGCTCTCACCGCCGAAGGACTTGCAAATGTTATCCAATCGATTTCGCCTTTGGCGATTTTTTGCGTCAGCCAATCGCAATCGCTTTTTTCCGGCTCGATGGTGTAAACAGGAACGTCATTGACCTGGGCTTTTGCTTTGGTCAGTAATTCTACAAGCTCTTTCGAAGCGAATTCAGAGCGCAAGAGCAGAACGTTTTTGTTCTGGAGGTTAGTAAAGGCGATTAGCTGTTTGCCGAGCTCTTTGCTCGTGAAGACACTCGGTACGAAATCGGCCTTTATACCGAATTCGTATAATCGCCCCGCTGTTTCGGTGCCGATAGCAGCAATTTTGGCGGAAGCGAAAACGCGGCAGTCTTTATCCAAGCCCCGCAGGGCATCAAGGACAAAGGTTACGCCATTTGCGCTCGTAAAGATTATCCAGTCATAGTCTGAGAGTTTGGCGAGTGTTTGCAAAAACTTATTGGTGCCGGTCAGGGGCTTGAGCTTTATTGTTGGGAATGCAACAGGGTTGCCGGCACGCCGGATGATTTTGGCGGCGAAATCAGCGTTGCCGCGATGGTCGCGAGTTATGACGATGGTCTTGCCGAATAATGGTTTTTTCATAAACCAGTTCAGCCGTTCGTCGCTGTCTGCGGCGGTACCAATAACCACAATTGCTGGCGGCTCGATTTTTTCCTGCTCGCACTTATCGGCAATCAGCCCAAGCGAAGCTTTTGTTGTTCTTTGAGTCGGTAAGGTTGCGTCTGCAATTACGGCTGCAGGCATGCCATCTTTCATACCATTTTTGATAAGCTGCTCAGCGATGAATTCGAGGTTGCCCATTGCCATATAGAAGACTATGGTGCCGGGGAACTTGGCGAGTATCGGCCAATCGATGTTGGTGTCTTGTTTTCCCTCTGCTTCTCGGCCGGTAACGAAAACGACCTGTGAACTGTAATCTCTATGGGTGAGCATGATGCCGGAATACTCGGCGGCGGCGATGGCGGCGGTTACGCCGGGTACTATCTCAAAATCAATTCCTGCTTCGACGAGTAATACCGCCTCTTCAGCGCCTCTTGCGAAAGTGCAGGGGTCGCCGCCTTTTAGGCGGACTACCGTTTTTCCGCTGGCAGCTTTTTCAAGAAGCAGCTTATTAATTTCCTGCTGTGTAAATGAACCGCTGCCGATTCTTTTGGGGACGTGGATAATCTCAGCGTTGGGGTTGGCGTGGTTCAGTAAGGCAGAGTTGGCGAGCTTATCGTAGATTATGCAGTCGGCGGTTTTGAGAAGCTGGGCGCCGCGGACGGTGATTAAATCGGCGCTGCCGGGGCCGGCGCCGACGAGATAAACTTTGCCTTTTGTGCGATTGGTCATATTCTTTGGTTCAAGAATCCCTAAATAAATTCAGGGGCTGAATATTTTTGAGATTGCTTCACTACGCTCGCAATGAAAATCCTTAATAGATTCTTCACTTCGTTCAGAATGACATTTTTCAGGCGTTTTCAACAGAGTAAACTTTGTAATGTGAACATAATACCAAATATGTTTTGAAATTGCCAGTAGTTGCAGGTTTTTGTGGCATTACGGTAGATGCTTAAATGCGGAATGCAGGTGCCGTGGGCTGAATGTGGATTCCTGCCCGTTCGACTTCGCTCAGGGCGGGCTCTTCGCAGGAATGACAAGCGGTGCGTTGCCGTGGCGGGGACGGGTAAGCGAAAACGCCGTGTGAAACGCGGGGTTAAGTAGCGAAGGTGGAGAGAATTTTGCTTTCGTTTGGGTTGGATTGTTGTTAATATCAGCAGCAATTGATAACATTTTATTGAGTTTTTTGAAGAATGGAGATTGTCCAATGAAAAAAGTAATTTGTTTGGCAGGATTTATGTTCGCGCTGACTTTAGGCTGCTTATCAGCGGCCGGGGCTGATGACGGGCTTGTGGCGTGGTGGAAATTCGATGCGGAGGCAGGCAAAGTGGCTGCTGATAGTGTTGGTAAGATTAACGACGAGATAAAGGGGAATTTCAAATACGTCCCGGGGGCGAGTGGCAAATGTCTGAGATTCGACGGCTATACGACGCGGATAGTTCGTGAGGCAGACGAGGTTCCTCGGATGGTGGAGGCGTTCACTATCGAGGCGTGGATTGCGCCGCAAACATATTCGTGGAACTGGACGGGGGTAGTTGACCAGGCGGGCAATGTTGTTGGGGAAAAGGCGAAGAGTGGTGAGTTGAGACTAAAGCCCGGACTGTTCGGTGCAAAGTATAACGAGCCGGATTTCAGCAATCCTGACGGTACGGATGTGCTCAAGGCTGTCAATCATAACTGGACTGGCGGATATAGTGACTGGTCTGCTCGCTGGCGTGGATATATTGAAGGGCCTTTTACGGGTGAGGTGACATTCACCGCCGAGGCGGACAACGGGCTAAAGCTTGAAATCAATAAGCAGACTGTGATAAACGGCTGGGGCAGAAGGAAAGCGCGGTCCGGCAAGATATCGATGGAGAAAGGCAAGAAGTATCCGATTGTTCTTTCGTATTTTCAGGACGGCGACCCGTCTTTTTTGCGTTTGTACTGGAGCTGGGCGGGTCAGGCCAAGACGATTGTGGAGCCGGCAGCGCTTAACCACAGCGAGAAAGAAAAGGACTACGTCAGGATGAAAGAGTTGGGGCGTGAAGGGCCGGTGCCTGAGCGGAACCAGCGTATATTTTTGGGGATCGACTCCGAGGGACATATAGCAATGAAAGTTGCGGTTGACGGCGAATTGAAAGAGTGCGTCTCGGAGGCAGCCGTTCCGTTGTTAAAGTGGTCTCATATAGCGGGGACTTTCAATAAGGACGTTGGTATCAATCTCTATATAAACGGCAAAGCGGCGGGGGCGCTTTCGGCCAAGGGTGTGGTGACGCCGGCGAAGGGATATGATTTGCTGATAGGCAAGAGCAGTAAGAGGATGTCGCCGGCGAATACGGAGCGTGGGCCGAGCAAAAGTATATTGTCCAATATGATTTTTGACGGTCTTATCGATGAGGTGAAGATTTGCAACCGTGCTCTGTCAGCCGGGCAAATCAGCGGTTCTTACACAGCAGGCAGGCCGAAGGTGGAGCAGCCATTGCAGTGGCGGCGAATGCCGTCGGGGCCGAAGGATTTGCCGAATCGTTTTGGTGCTGCTTATTGCCGGCTTCAGTATGCGGACGAATGGGAGGAGCTGTGGCGTGTTGGGCCTCATCCTGACATATTGGTGCGTTTTGATGGAACTGTAGTGAGGATGCTGTTCTGGCGAGGGACGGCTTACGGTGCTATCTGGGTGAGTGAGAAGGGTCTGTTTATGGGCGACCAGAGCCTGGAGCGGACTGGTGGAGGCTCGCCCTGGGGTTGTGCGGAGCATATGTCCGACAAGCAGAACCGCTATTCACGTGTGCGGCTTATCGAAAATAATGATGCCAGGGTTGTAGTCCACTGGCGCTATGCCGTTTCTGATATTAAGTATGAGATATTCGGTGCGGACAAGGACGGCTGGGGCGAGTGGGCCGACGAGTATTATTATATTTATCCGGATGCGGTTTCTACTCGAAAGCAGATACTGCACAGTAATCGTCTGCATCATGAATGGCAGGAGACAATTGTGCTGCACCAGCCGGGGACGCGGCCGGAGGATAATATAGAGCTTGAAGCTCTGACCTGGGGGAATATGGACGGCGAATCGAAGACATATACATGGAAGAAGGGGGACAGGGATGATGGCAAGCTGCGCAACGCCACGATTCAGATTGTCAATCTCAAGGCGCAGAATAGGCCGTTTATTATTTTCCAACCGAACAGCCGTCCGAAGTTGATGCGGTGCTGTGTTGAAGAGAAATGGTCACGTTTTCCGTGGTGGAACCATTGGCCGGTTGGACAATTGCCCAACGATGGAAGAAGGAGCGGGGTGCCTGACAGGCCGGCACATTCCTCTCTTGCCCAGTCCATTGAGGACTCTCCGATTATCAAACACGACAAGAAAAATGGCACCTTTACGGCTGTGAGTCTGACTGGTATGGGTGACAAAGATGTGAAAGGGTTGGTGCCTTTGGCGAGGTCGTGGAATTATCCGGCAAAGCTTGACCTTATCGGCAAGGGTTTTAAGAGTGAAGGTTACGACAGATATCAGCGTGCTTATGTATTGGTGTGCGAGAATAAGAGTAATCCCTCGACTCTGGAGTTTGAATTAGCGGCCAGTGACAAATCTCCTGTGGTTAATCCTGCTTTTGTTGTGAAAGACTGGGGTGAGGGCGGAGCCAGGTTGAAAATCAATGGTGAAAATGTTAGGCGCCGCAGGAATTTCCGGCTTGGGCACAACCACAGGATTGAGGGCAGTGACTTGGTGGTATGGATTAAGAGAGAATCAACGGAGCCAATTACGGTTTCGCTTTCACCTGCGGGTGATTAGTGTTAGTGGTTATTGAGCGAATTTAAGAAGTCAGGTTATGTGATTAGAGAGCAGAACGGAGGTTATGCAATGCGAAGAGTAGTTTGGTTAACAGGTTTTATCGGCGTGTTGGTGCTATGCTGCTTCTTAGTGTGTTCCGAGGTTTTGGGTGCTGAAGTGGCGCCAAGCGAAAAGACGGTGCGTGATAAGATAGAATTTATGCGTGCGGAGATTGCCTATCTTGAGAGTGAGCATGGGCCGGGGAACCAGAAATGGCAAGATTATAAGCACGAGGTCGATGCACTGGCGAGGAAGTTCGATGCGGAAGTCTTGACATCGTCGTTTCCGGAGGTGAAGGCGGGGGAACTTGCGAAGAAGCTGGAGAAGCTGCACGCGAAGATACCGCTTCGGCTTCCATCAGGGCCTAAGGGGACGGGGCGTTTCGGGGCCTATTATGTAAGGCTCAAGTACAATCTGACGTGGGACAAGCTATGGAAGGTGAGCGACCATCCTGATGTGGTGGTGCGCTTCGATGAATCCGACCATAGGTTCGTGTTCTGGCGGGGGACGAGCTATATTCCGTGCTGGGCTACTTATGACGGGGCGTGGTACACAAATGAATTTTTCGAGCGCCGCGGTCATCTTGGCGGCTGCGATAGTATGTGTGAACCTATGTCGGACAAGCGGGCGCGGTACTCACATGCTCGAATAATAGAGAGCAGTGACGCTCGAGTAGTAGTTCACTGGCGTTACGCACCGACGGACCTGTACTACAAATTACCTTATCGTGATGAGATGACCGGCTGGGGGGACTGGGTTGACGAATACTATACGATATATCCTGACTCGGTCGGCGTTCGTAAAGCGACCATACATACCGGCTCGCCTCTGGAGCACTGGATAGAGTATCAGGAAGGGATTGTTGTCAATCAGCCAGGGACGATACCTGAGGACAATATAAACTTTGATGCGGTAAGTTTCGCTAATCTTGAAGGTGAGAGCAAAACGTATGAGTGGACTAAAAAGGGTGGGCCGCCGCTTCGTGACCCGCCCAGGCGACCGTGTATCCAGGTGATAAATTTCAAGAACCCTTACAAACCGTTTACTGTTGTGAACCCCGATGGTGTTAGAATTAAAGTCTATGGCGGCCAGGCTGGGGATTCTTACTTTAACTGGTGGAATCATTGGCCTGTGGCTCAGGAAAAGTCGGACACGACCGTGGCTGAGTCTGCTGTCAGACCTTCGCACTCCTCGCTGACGCACATCGAGTGGAAGCAGTACTCGCAGGAAGGTATATCGCGGACATGGATTATGCTCAACGGTATGACGAACAAGCCGGCCGCGAAGCTTGTACCATTGGCTAAGTCGTGGCTGTATGCGCCGAAGTTGAAATTGAGCAGTAGCAGAGGTTACGTGAGCGAAGGTTACGACCAGACGCAGCGGGCGTATGTGCTTGCTCGCAGGGATGTGCGTAAAGCTTCAGCTCTTAAATTTGAATTAGCGGCGAGCAAAGAGTCGCCTGTGGTCAATCCGGCTTTCGTTATCAAGAATTGGGGCAAGGGCCGAGCGTCTTTGGCGATTGATGGTGAAAAGGTCGAGTGGGGCAAGGACTTCCGTTTCGGGTACAGAAACACGCTTGAAGGTGGCGATTTGATTGTGTGGATGAGAGTCGAATCGACGAAGCCAATCAAGCTTTCGCTGAGACCTATGTGGTACAGGTCGCGGTGATTGGGCGTGTTGTGTTCAGTTCTTATATGGAGGCGGCAATGCGAAAGGTAGTCCTTTTTGGGCTTTTTGTATCCGCAGGGATACTGTGTTTTTTCCCGACTTCGGTCATTGCTGACGACGGACCTCTGGCGTGGTGGAAGTTTGATGAGGGCAGAGGCAGGGCAGCGGTTGACAGCGTCAGTGGCAAAGAGGATGCAATCCTTCGCAACTTCAAGCATTTTCCGGGGGTTTCGGGAACAGCAGTCAAGTTCGACGGTTTTACTACCCGTATCATTAGCAAGGCGGCTGATGCGCCGGGCCTGAGTGATGCCTTTACCATCAAAGCGTGGGTTGCTCCGCAGGCGTATCCGTGGAACTGGTGCGCTATAGTAAACCAGGAGAGGGAGCACAAGGCGGGGTACTTTTTTGGTATTGATGAAGTTGGACACGTCGGTTTGCATGTGGCGGTTAACGGTAAATGGTATGAATGTACGTCTGAGAAAACTATTCCTTTTATGGAGAAATGGTCACACATCGTGGGGACATTCGAAAAAGATGCGGGGATTAGAGTTTACATTGATGGGAAACTTGCCGCCAGGTTGCCGGTAAAAGGGAAATTGACTCTTGCTGATGATGTGAACCTTCAGATAGGCAGAAACCATAAGAAGACGCTGCTTAATCCTAAAGTATTGGTCAGGCCTGGCGTAAATTTCCCGACATCATATTCTTTTGATGGACTTATTGATGAGCTGAAGATTTACAATCGAGCGCCGTCGGCGCGTGAGATTGAGCAGGCATACAGGGCGAGCAAGCCAAAGGGAAAACCGCCGCTAAAGTGGCGGAAGCTGCCTCAGCTTCCGGCTGGAGGGGACCGATTTGGTGCGGTCTATTGCCGGCTAAAGTTTTATCCGGAATGGGACGCGCTTTGGCGGGTCGGCGACCATCCGGATGTGGTGGTGACATTTGACGAGGGTTCTTACAAGATGGTTTTCTGGCGGGGCACGAATTACAATATGAACCTGGTAACGGAAAACGGCAAATGGGTGGGCGACCAGAGTGCTGAGACCGGCGCTGTTGCGGGTTGTGCCGAACATATGTCGGACAAGCAGTGCCGTTTTGCTCACGTGCGAATTATTGAAAACCACGATGCGCGTGTGGTGGTTCACTGGCGATATGCTCTTTGCGATGTTTTGTACAACATTGCGGAGGTGGATGAGATTACGGACTGGGGAGCTTGGGCGGACGAGTACTACTACATTTACCCGGACGGGATGGCGATACGAAATTTCTTTGTGCACGGTATAAGCGGATTCAGCATAACGGAGCCGACGGTTCTTAATCAGCCGGGCGAGAAAGCTGAGGACAATATCAGCCTCGATGCGGTTACGCTGGCAAATATGGACGGTGAGATACGCACGTATAGCTGGAAGCCCTGGCCGGGCGATGACAAACGTCGTGGGCGGTTCAAGAATGAAGTATCCAACGCGAATATCTGCGTCGTTAATCTAAAGTCAGCGGCGAAGGCGTGTTATGTTTACGAGCCTCGCAGCCGGATTATTCCTTACGGGGGCGGAGTGGCGGAGCTGCGGCCCAAGTATTCTCATTTTCCGACGTGGAACCACTGGCCGGTTTCACAGGCACCGTCGGACGGGCGGTATGCACTGGCAGCGGACCGTGTTTCGAGTTCGGCTATCACTTCACCGCGCGCACCAACCAAGCGCACATCAAAGGACAGCATCACCCGGGTAGGGCAGTTCATTATGGGTTTGAGCGACAAACCTATTGAGCACTTACTTGGGGTGGCACGGTCGTGGCTGCAGGCGCCGGAAATTAAAGTTTTGAGCAAAGCATACACCAATGAAGGGTATAGTCGGGCCCAACGTGCTTATGTTTTGTCGAAAAATGTTTCGGGCAAAGCTGAGGCACTTAGGTTTGAGGTTGCAGCTAATGCGGAATCTCCTGTGTTTAATCCTGCCTTTGTAATCAAGAACTGGGGACAGGCGGATGCGAAGCTGCGAATCAACGGTAAGGAAATTAAGCGCGGTAAAAGTTTTCGTGCTGCTCATCGTCATAGGCTTGAGGGCAGTGACCTTATCGTTTGGATAAGGGCGGAGTCAAGTAAGCCTGTGACCGTAACGATAAAGCCTGCCAAGAATTAGTTCGGGATAGTATCAGGGGGGCAACCCAAGTTAGGGATTCGAAGTATGGGTAAGACGGTTATTTGCACTGTGGGGGTGTTATTAGCGTGCTTTGCAGTTCGCAGTTACGGTGGGGACTTTTACGCCTGCTATACGAAGGTGAAGTCCGATGAATCGTGGGAGAAGCATTCGCGGACAAGAGAGCACGCTGATATTGTTATTCGGTTTGATGACAATAGAGAGTTGGTTTTCTGGCGTGGGTCGAGCTATCTGCCTTACTGGAAAACTGAAAAAGGCAAGTGGTACGTGGAGGAGCTTGTACAGCGTAAAGGTGACGGCAGCGGGATAAGGCCGGACAGGGTGAATATCTATTCTCATATTCGGATAATCGAGGCCAGTGATGCGCGGGTGGTGGTGCACTGGCGGTATGTGCCGGATTTTGCTAATGCGAGTTGGGACGGCTGGGTTGATGAGTATTTTACAATCTATCCTGATGGTATTTGCATCAGGACAATCAGACGCGGGCAAGAGAAGCTGGATGATTGGCTGAGTTCGTCAAACCTGTCCATTCATAAATTGCGGCTGTTGCCTGAAGGTGTCACCAAGCTGGAGGACTCGTGGGATTGTGAGACATTCGCTTTGCTTGGCAGGGAGTTGTTTGGCAGATATGATTTCGAGGGTTTTGACAAGACTAAGCGATGTCATGTGTTTAGATGTAGAAGGAACGGGCGGCCATCGAAACTGGACTTCACGCTCAATGGATGCAGTGACAAGGGGATTAAGAATCCGGTTGTTGTAGTGAAGAACTGGGGCGATGCGGGTGTGTCGGTAAAGGTTGACGGTAAAGTATTCAAGAACTATCAGGCGGGCTACGCTCATCATATGAGAGGCAGCTATCTGGTTTTATGGCTGGAGAAATCATCGGTGGAGCCGATTAGGGTTTCGATTTTGCCGATTGGGGGAACTGTGCCTAAAAACAAAGCGCCGCGTGTTGATGCGGGAGAAGACCGGTCTATACCGGTGACATCAACGCTGAAAGTTAGCCACTTGGTGAGCCTTGAGGGTTCAGTTGAAGATGATGGTCTGCCGAATGATAGCCTTAAAATAAGCTGGAGCAAAGTAAGTGGTCCGGGGGCGGTCGAGTTTGCTGACAGCCACGCTCCTGATACTATGGTGTCGATGTCGGTGGAAGGCGTTTACAAGCTGCGTTTGGGTGCAAGTGATGGTGAAAAAGAAGCATACGATGATGTAATTGTCTCCGTTAAGAGAGACGCTGGTGCGGTAGGTTCGCCGGCTGCGTGGTGGAAGTTTAACGAGGGGACCGGTTATACGACGCGAGAAGGCATAAGCGGAGAACTGTGTGAGATAAATGGGCCGAAAATCCTGTGGAAAGCAGGCGTGCTGGGAACGGCTTTGCAGTTTGACGGATATAATTCGGCTGTAGTTCTGGATAAGGACAAGGTGCCTTCTATAAGCGATGGTCTGACAATCGAAGCGTGGATTGCTGTGGGAGCGTATCCGTGGAACTGGGCGCCAGTCGTGCATCAGTCACGGTGGAAAGAGAAGGGGTACTACTTGGGAATAGATAAGAGCGGACATCTGGGGCTGAAGGTTTCGGTTGGGGGCAAGTGGGAGGAGGTGACGTCATCGTCGGCCATTGAGCTATATAGGTGGACGCATATTACAGGGGCATTTGATAAGGCCGGCGGGGAGATGCGAATCTTTATCGACGGCGTGGAGGTTGGGTCACGTTCGGTTGCGAAGGAGAGGATAAGCGTTGCGGATGGTGATGTTCTTATCGGCAGAAACAGCAAGAAGATAAGACCTACTGATGCGGTTCGTCCGAAAGCGACCCTGCCGACACTGTATGGGTTTGATGGGCTTATCGACGAGGTGAAGATATACGGGCAGGCATTAAGCGGCTCGGAGATTTCGGAATCGGTAGAGAGAACCAAGCCGAGTGATTTGCAGCGTAATGAGCTGGCGATGCAGAAGCGTGTGTTGCCCTCGGGGCCGTTGGATGCGGACAGATTCGGAGCTTACTATACCAAGCTAAGCTACTATGAGACGTGGGATAATCTGTGGCGGGTTTCGGAACATCCTGATGTGGTTGTTAAGTTCGACCAGGTGCCGGTGAGTGTGGTGTTCTGGCGTGGAACGAGCTATGGAGCCGGTTGGGTCACTGAGAACAACAAATGGATATCAGACCAGAGCGTGGAGGAAGGTGGAGGCGGCGCGCTCGGCTGTGCCGAGCATATGTCGGACAAACAATGCCGGCATTCCCATGTGCGGATAATCGAGAGTACGAATGCCAGGGTAGTGGTACACTGGCGTTATGCTCTGGTTGATATTCTGTATCAGAAACCGCGTCTGGATTCAGGTACTGGTTGGAGCGATTGGGTGGATGAGTATTATACAATTTACCCGGACGGTGTAGCCGTGCGCAATATCAAATACTGGAGTTCAGATTACGGTCATTATTGCTTTCAGGATACGCAGTTTTTGAGTGGGCCTGGTACAAGGCCGGAAGATAATGTCGAGATAGACTCGCTGACGGTGGTCAATTCGCGCGGGCAAAGCCGAACGCTTTCCTGGGCTGGTCGTATTCCAAAAAATACACTGCATGATGCAAACATAGAAATGGTAAATCTTAAATCGGTTTATAAACCGTTTTTAATCTTCGAGGAAGGTGCGCACATAGAACCGTGGGGCGAGTCGGAGAAAAATGATTATTGTCCGTGGCCGACGTGGAATCACTGGCCTGCCTCGCAAATTCTCTCAGACGGCAGACTCGCGACTGCTGGTGACCGTCTGAGGCATTCGGCTCTGGGTGGAGTAGATATAGATGACATCGATGATGATATGGCGATGTATGGTTTGACGAACAAGCCGGCTACTTCGCTGGTCACGTTGGCGAAATCGTGGAACCATGCTCCGGGACTGAGACTGAGCGGTGCAGGTTTTGTCAGTGAAGGATATGACCGGGGGCAGCGGGCTTATATTCTGCGACATACGTTGAAAGACGCTAAATGGCTTAATGTTACTTTGCAAGGTTCTGAGGATTCGCCCATTGTGAACCCGTGTTTTGTGATTAAGAACTGGGCGAGTGGCGCGTTGGTGAGGATAGAAATAGATGGTGCTGAACGAAAGCGCGGGCCGAACTTTCGTCAGGGTATAGTGAGAGATACAAACGGAAAGCAAATGCTGGTTATTTGGCTGAAGTTCGAATCAACGAAGCCGGCGAAGATCTCGGTCAGGCCCGCTGCCGATTGATTACGGTGGCGGCCGGAAAATTTTCTCTGAAAGGGAACATTTGACTGGACACCAAATGAGCCTTATGTTAAGAACACGCCAGAAGAGAGAGTCTGTCAGTGGTAAGCGACCAAATAATAAGGATATTATTGTTTTGTGAAAGGATGAGACATGCTTGCGGCACAAATGACAATCTCCAGACTTGACCTGGTGGTTATTATCGCATACCTGCTTGGGATTATGGTCATTGGTATATGGGTGGGTTTCAGGAGGCACGCGACAAGTCAGCAGTACTTCCTTGCGGGTAAATCACTGGGCTGGTTTAGTATCGGGGCAGCACTTTTTGCATCGAACATTTCGACTATTCACCTTGTGGGCTTAGCTGCGTCTGGTGCGGAAGTTGGACTGGTTATTGGGAACTTTGAGTGGATGGCGTCTTTTTGCCTGATAATTCTGGGTTTGGTATTCGCCCCATTCTATTTTAAAAGCCGGATTTCCACGCTGCCCGAATTTCTCGAAAAGCGATACAGCACGCAGGCGCGGACGTGCCTTGCGTTCGTGGCGATAACGGGCGCCTTGTTGATACATATAGGTATAAGCCTTTTTGCCGGAGCGAAGCTATTCCAGAGCTTTCTCGGTGTTGACGTTATGTGGTCTATCCTGATCATTTCGGCGGTGACGGTTATCTATACCGCACTGGGTGGCTTGAAAGCGGTAGTGGTGACGGAGACTATCCAAACGTTTCTGCTGCTTGGTGGCGCTATTCTTGTCACTGTGCTTGGGATAAATTACCTGCCGAAATGCGGCATCGAGAGCATCGCTGATTTTAAGGCGGCAATTAAGCCGGATCAGATGAGTATGGTTCATTCCATCAAGGACAGTGCGGGACACTTGAACAAGTATTCGTGGCTGGCGGTCTTGCTGGGGTATCCGGTATTAGGTATCTGGTACTGGTGCAGTGACCAGACGATTGTGCAGAGGGTGCTTGGTTCGAAGAGCCAGAGCGATTCACAAAATGGTGCCCTTTTTGCCGGCTTTCTGAAAATCCTTCCTGTTTTCCTGATGGTCTTTCCTGGTGTTCTTGGTTACTTGATGTATACGAATGGTAAGATAGTGATAGAACTTAAGGACGATGCGAGAGCAAAGGCAATTAAGTATCTTGTTGATGACGGAACAATTGGGGCAACCAAGAAAGGGGACAGCGAACTGTTGCTTAAGATGGAGGACGAAGAGTTGGCTCTTGTAAGACAAAAGAACAAATGGGTCCTCAATAAAGAAATGCACAAGTCCAAGTCCTTACCTGGCAAATTCAGAGAAAGAGGAGTAGCTCTGCTGCTTGAGAATAAATCTTATCAAAAAGAAGGTGATATGCTTGATTACAATACGACCTTGGCGGCGATGATAAGCCGTCTTGTGCCTAGAGGGATCAGGGGTCTTCTTGCCGCCGGACTTCTCGCCGCATTGATGAGTACAATCGCTGCGGCGCTGAACAGTTGCGCGACGCTTATATCTGTTGATGTTGTCAAGCGTATGAAACCAGAGATAAAGGATGAAACGCAGGTTACGATTGGCAGAATCAGCGCTGGAGTCGTAATGGTGTTAGCGATGCTGTGGTCAACGCAGGGAGACCAGTTTGGGACTATTTTTGAGGCGATTAACAAAATCCCTATGATATTTGCACCGGCGGTTACAACCGTATTTTTGCTTGGTGTTTTCTGGAAGCGCGGGACGAATAAGGCGGCTTTGACGACTTTTGCGGTTGGCTGTTCGGTCGGGTTAGTATATTTTGTAATGGATATGCCTGTAATCGGCAGAGCTCTTCTGGCGAATCCCGGAGAAGGATTTGGCGGACTTGTGAGCGACCCTGTTCAGGGGCTTGGCCTGCCGTTTATGATTGTAGGCCCAATACTCTGTGCGATGTGCATCGTGATTTACGTGATAGTAAGCCTTGCGACGCCGAGGCCGGAGCCGGAAAAGCTCAAAAACGTATGCTGGGAGCATCCTATAAAGGCGATTACGTATGGTAGGATTACTGGTATAGGTGACCCAAGGATTATTGCAGCCTTTCTGTTTGCTGTGATGGTTGTTTTGTACTGTTTGCTTCACTAACGCTTAAAGGAAAAAAAGAGAGCAAATCCTTGCGTTATGCCGGTTAAAGAAGGAGATTAAGAGAATGTTAAAAGGTATTTCTCCGTTGCTTGGTCCTGAGCTGCTGGGGGTTTTGAGCCGGATGGGGCACGGTGATGAGGTTGTTTTGGCGGATGCGCATTTCCCTGCTGAAAAATATAACGATTATGTTTTGCGGGCCGATGGTGTTCGGATTGCTGATTTGCTCGATGCTATCCTGCCGCTTTTTGTGCTCGATGATTATGTTGACGACCCGCTTGTTATGATGGCAGCCGAGCCGGGTGACACGCTTGACCCGGCGGTAGAGAGGGCATATCGTGCGTCTATCGGTAAGCACTGTCCTGAGGCGCCGGCTATCACTCGGATTGGGCGTTTTGATTTTTATGAACGGACGAAGGATGCGTTCGCAGTGGTTATGACGGGGGAGGTGGCCAAGTACGGAAACATTATTTTAAAAAAGGGTGTGACTCCCTGCTAAATGTTTGCTTCTGGATAGAAGCTCGAAGAGAGCCTGTCGTGGGTTTGGGGGGTTAGCATTGGTTTAGGGACATGCAATACACGAGTTTCGAACGTGTGAAGACTTCCTTAGCCCACAAAGAGGGCGACCGCATTCCTTTTGATATCGGGGGGACAATGGTAACCGGCATCAATGTGAATGCTCTGCGCGCTCTGCGGAAACATCTCGGCTTGTCCGAAGAAGTGCAGATACGCGACAAGGTCACCCAAATGGCTGACACTGGTGGAGAGATTATCGAAAGGCTGAAGATTGATATTAAGAATGTATCACCGGAGTCGCTGTCGAAGGCGGCCCTTGCCAAAGATTTGGGTCGACAGGGTGACTATTATAGGTTGATTGATGAGTTTGGCATGGGCTGGCAAATGCCGGTCGAGGGCGGGCATTATTATGATTTGTATCATAGCCCGCTCAAAGACGCTCAGACCGTTAAAGATGTGGAAGATTATCCGTGGCCCGACCCACTTGACCCGGCAAGGTATGTGAATCTTAAAACCAAAGCTGACCAGATTGTTTACGACGAGAAAAAGGCGTACGTGCTCGGCAGGATGAATTCTGGGATGTGGGAGACGGCTATGTGGATGACAGGGTACGAAAAATTTTACTCCGATATGATACTTAACAAGAAACTGGTTCACGCGGTTATGAGTAAGATGTTGGAGATAAAGATGCGGTACTGGGAGAAGGCCCTTGAGACTGTGGGTGAAAACGTATTGGTTGTCTCGACGGCGGACGACCTGGGTTCGCAAAGAGCATTGCTGGTTTCGCTGGAGCTTTATAAGGAGATGATTTGGCCTTATCACAAGAGACTGTTTGAATTTATCAAGAAAAAAGCAAAGTCGAAAGTATACATATTTTTCCATAATGATGGGGCCATTTGGGAGACGCTTGACTTGCTGATTGAGGCCGGTGTTGACATTATGAACCCCTGGCAGGTAAACTGTGTGGGAATGGGTGATACAAAAAAGTTCAAAAAAGAGTATGGAGACGACCTTACCATTTGGGGCGGCAGTTGCGATACGCAATTCGTGCTGCCTTTCGGAACGCCCCCCCAGGTAAGGGACGAGACGAGCAGGAGAATCGAGGATTTGGCGCCGGGCGGTGGTTTTATTTTTGCGCCTATCCACGTTATTCAGGGTGCGGTTCCGCCGGAGAATATTATGGCGTGGTGGGAGACGCTGCAGGAGTACGGAATATATTAATAACGAGAAATTTTGAGGACTTAAGGAGATAGAACTATGCGACAGGCAGTTATGACGGAACCGGGTAAAATCGAATTTGGTGATGTACCGGAACCGAAAGTCGGCAAGGGGCAGATACTTTTGCGGGTTAAGCAGATAGGAGTTTGCGGCTCGGATGTGCACGTTAATCACGGCAAGCATCCGTTTACATCTTATCCTGTGGTTCAGGGTCATGAGTTCTCGGGCGAGGTTGAAGCGATTGGCGAAGGAGTTACGAAGGTCAAGGTTGGGGACAAGGCGACAGCGAGGCCCCAGATTGTTTGCGGCAAGTGCGGCCCTTGTCGGCGGGGCGATTACAACATTTGTGATGTGTTGAAGGTCGAGGGATTCCAGGCGCCGGGCTGCGCACAGGATCTTTTTGTTACGACCGAAGACAAGATAGTGCCGCTGCCGGATTCGCTGAGCTTTGAACAGGGGGCATTGGTGGAGCCAGCGGCGGTGGGGGTTCACTCGACAGGGCGAGGTGGGGAGTTGAAGGGTAAGAACGTGGCCGTCCTGGGAGCGGGACCCATCGGGAATTTGGTCGCTCAACTGGTGCGCTGCCGTGGTGCAAAGAAGATTTTGATTACTGACCTGAGCGATTTTAGACTGGAGATAGCAAAGAAGTGCGGAATTTCAAATACATCGAATGCTGGTAAGGAATCATTGGCCGAAGCGTCAGAGCGTGTCTTCGGCGAGGAGGGTTTCGATGTGGCCTTTGAAGCGGTCGGGGCCGAAGCGACGATGGACGCTGCTGTACAGAATATTGAGAAGGGCGGCAGCATTGTTGTTTTAGGTGTGTTTGGCGAGAAACCTCGCATTGATATGTCCATCGTGGGCGACAGGGAGCAGACTATCATCGGGACTTTGATGTACAAACACGAGGACTACGTTAGGGCGGTAGAGTTGATTGCCGGCGGCAGCATTATAACCAAACCACTGGTGACAAAACACTTTCCTTTTGAGCAATATTCCGAAGCGTATAAATTCATTGATGAAAAAGGCGATAAAACTTTGAAGGTTATGATTGATTTGTAGCGTAAGGGCTGGCCAGATGCTTCGACGTGATTTTTTGAAAACTGTGGGCTTGGGCGCGGCTGCGCTGGCGATGCCCGGATGTAAGAAGGTTGCGCAGCAGGGAACGGGCAAGCGAGGAATACGCCCGAATATTCTCTACATCATGTCGGATGACCATGCCTGCAATGCGATTAGCTGCTATGGGGGGATATTGTCCAAAGTTGCAAGAACGCCGAATATCGACCGAATTGGTGACGAGGGTATGCGACTTGAGAACTGCTTTGTTACTAACTCGATTTGTACGCCCAGTCGGGCTGCTATCCTAACAGGTCAATACAGCCATGTGAACGGTGTTTATACATTCGGTGAGAGAATCGACGCGCGGTGTCCAAACGTGGCCAAGCTGCTGCAGGATGGGGGGTATCAGACGGCGGTGGTGGGCAAGTGGCATTTAAAGACTGGCCCGACGGGATTTGATTACTGGAATGTTCTGCCGGGTCAGGGACGGTATCACAGTCCGAAACTGAAAGAAAAGGGATGGCAGGAAAAGGGGCTCAAGACTTACGAAGGGCACCACTCAACAGATGTTATTGCGGACCTATCATTGAACTGGCTTCGGGACCGCGATAGGGAGAAGCCGTTTTTTCTGATGTGTCACTTCAAGGCACCTCATCGTGCTTGGGAACCTGCGAAGCGGTTCGCTGATTTGTATAAAGACGTAGAAATGCCGGAGCCAGCCAATCTGCTGGACGACTACAAAAATCGTTCTCGTGCCGCAGCAAACGCTACGCTTAAGATTGGGGAGAATATGGGAAGGCGCGACGTCAAGCGGAAAAAACCTGAAGGTTTGGGCCGAGACGAACTTTGCAGATGGGCTTATCAGCTTTATATCAAAGATTATCTTCGCTGTGTTGCAGGGGTTGACGAGAATGTTGGACGGCTGCTTGATTTTCTTGACGAGGAGAATCTGAGCAGGGACACGGTGGTAATTTACACTTCTGACCAAGGATTTTTTCTGGGCGAACATGGTTACTATGATAAACGGTTTATGTATGAGGAGTCGCTGCGGATGCCTTTTGTTGCGCGGTATCCGCGCGAGATAAAGGCAGGCAGTGTTAATGATGACATTATTATCAATGTAGATTTTGCTCCGACATTTCTTGATTATGCCCGGTTGCGTATTCCGGGTGATATGCAGGGGGTGAGTTTTCGTGCTAATCTGGCGAGTAAGACGCCATCTAATTGGCGTAAGTCAATGTATTATCGGTACTGGCTGCATCTGGATTGTCACGGTGTACCAGCCCATTACGGCGTGCGAACCAGGCGATATAAATTGATTTTCTATTACGGACTGCCATTGGGCAAGGCGAATGCGGTCGAGAAACCAACGCCACCCGAATGGGAGCTTTTTGACTTGAAGAAGGACCCGCAGGAAATGAAGAATGTTTATTACAAGCCAGCCTACGGGGACGTGCGGAGGGAATTGACGTCCGAACTTATGCGGCTGAAGAGGGAACTGGGTGACACTGATGAGGCGTATCCGGAGATGATGAAAATCAAGGGAGTGTGAAAGGGAAGAAACGATGAATAAACTGTATAACTCACGACGTGAGTTTCTAAAGGCGATTGGTCTGGGTGCTGCTGCGCTAGCGGTGCCGGGATGTGAAAGTAAGCCTCGGAGGCGGCCGAACATATTGTTTATAATGTCTGACGACCATGCTGCGCCGGCGGTAAGTTGTTACGGAGGCAAACTTAATAAGACGCCTAACATCGACCGGATTGCGAATGAGGGTATGCGATTTGATAACTGTTTTTGCACAAATTCGATTTGCACGCCGAGCCGGGCTACGATACTGACGGGAAAGTACAGCCATAAGAACGGATGCTTGACCCTATCTGATAATTTCGACA
>JGI10211J14876_10000291_pt1 | contig 21196 bp, 26 predicted proteins | sample Etolagsediment_FD_14876 | JGI IMG/M metagenome (IMG submission 14876)
CACGGGGACGAAGGGATTTTGCACGCCGAAATAGGCCAACACAGCAAAGATGATGAGCAGGACCAAAAATACCAGCGACACGACACCGTACTGGCGGAAGAGGTATGCGTAGGCACCTTCGCGAACGTAGCGGGCGATTTCAATCATTTTTTCGTTGCCTTCGGGTGCGGCCATCATTTTCCTGTAGAAATAGACGGCGAAAATCAGTGCGAGAACAGATGCCACGGGTGCTATCCACCAGACCAGAGGGGTGCCCGAGGCGGCAGCTTGGCCGCCGGTATCGGCAATTGCAGTGGCTGAGAAGGTGAGCAGCGGTATTAAACACGCAGCGAACTTGATTTTGGAAGATGTCTTCACTATTTGACTCCTTTCAAGTTTGGTGTCAATTTTCAACAATCCCTTTGGGCCCCGAGGCATTTGGGAAAATGCAGCTTACCCAAAGGTGGAGATTTTTCAAGTATTTTGTGCAGGAAAATAGAATTAGCGTTGCCCCCATATGATTCGTTTATAGCTTATGTGTGGTAATCAGCGTTAATCGATACGTATTGTTCGCTCAGGTCGCAGCCATAGCAGAAATCACTGAATCTGCCAGCCCCAAGATTAATAGTGACAGTGTGTTCGGTCCGGGAGATGACTTTGCTCGCCCTTTTTGCGTCAAATTTCGTCGGTCGGCCGTTCTTGAATACCGTAATATCGCCGATTTTGCAGGTAAGCTTTTTGAGATTGAGCTTTACACCACATGAGCCGACAGCGCAGATTATCCTGCCCCAATTCGGGTCGGCCCCGTGAACCGCGCATTTAACCAGGTCATAATCGGCAACAGCCCTCGCAGCCCTGGCCGCTTCGGCCTTACTGGCCGCACCTTTAACAACGACCGTAAACATGTGCGTTGCCCCCTCTGCATTCAGGGCCATCTGCTTTGCCAAATCAGTAAACAAATCAGCCAAAGCCTTTGCGAATTTCCTATACCGTGGACACGCACTTACCACGGGGCGATTGCCGGCCTTACCAGAGGCCAAAATCATGGCCGTATCGTTGGTGCTTGGATGAGCGTCAACAGTCAATTTGTTCAATGATCCATCGATGGCGGCCTTAAGAGCTCGTGCCAGCAGCGGTTTAGTTATGGCTATATCGGTGGTAATAACGCTAATTGTTGTGGCCATGTTCGGTGCAATCATACCGGCTCCCTTGGCCGTGGCTGCTATCGTTACTTTTTGGCCGGATATTTCGAGTCTGCGCACAGCCTGTTTGCACCTCGTATCGGTTGTCATTATCGCCCCGGCAAAGTCCAGCCCTGCCTTCCGACTGCTGCTCAACTGCCCGGCGGCTTTTGTTACGCCTGCGGTGATTTTTTTTATAGGCAACTGCCGGCCGATTATACCGGTTGATGCAATCAGCACATTGCGTGGGTTAATATTGAGCTCTTTGCCAACTTTGGCGCACATAGTGACGGCATTTCTAAATCCCCGCTCGCCGGTGCAGGCATTTGCGTTGCCGGAGGTGATTATAGCTGCATATACTTTCCGGCTTTTGACATGTTTCTTGCAGATGGTAACCGGTGCTGCGACTATTTTATTTGTTGTAAAAACAGCCGCTGCCGTCGCCCCGGCCGGACAGGCGAGTAGTGCCAAATCCGGTTTGCCGGATTTCTTTACGCCGCAATGCACCCCCGCCGCCAAAAACCCCTTCGCCGCTGTAATAGCATTATTTGTCATAGTGTCCTCACTTACCTGGAACTAAAAACAGAATCTTACAGCGAAATCCTAACATAAACTGTGCCCCCAGTCTATTGCTGAAAGAAAAGAAGCGTCCTGCCCCACTGGCCGGTATAATATTTACATGTAATTTCCCACTTGAATAGCTGAAAGTAGAAAAGGGGAAAAATATTTTAGTAACATCTTGACATCGAGGAGTTTTAACGTTATAATGTCAACAGTGAGGTAATAATATGAAGAGTAACACAAAAAGAACGACAATTTATCTGGATTCCGGCTTGCATCACGCCCTGCGAGTCAAGGCAGCCCAGACGGAGCATTCTATGTCGGAATTGGTTTCCGAAGCGGTCCGATTCTCTTTGGCGGAGGATGAGGTTGACCTGGCAGCTTTCCATGAGCGAAGAAAAGAGCCGAGCCTGGCATTTGAGGATGTTCTGAAGAAGCTCAGGAAAGATGGCAAGATATAGAATAACGATAAAAAAATCTGCCGCTAAAGAACTGGAAGATATTCCCAGGAAGGACCTGACCAAAATCGTGAAACGCATTCGGTCGCTTGGGCGCAATCCGAGGCCTCGTGGTTGCCAGAAGCTTTCAGGACAAAACCGTTTGCGCATTCGGCAGGGAGACTACAGAATAGTTTATTCCGTTGATGATAAAGATTGTGTGGTTGATATAGTCAAGATCGGCCACAGGCGGGAAATCTATCGGTTGTAAGCTCCATATTCTGAACACTCAAATTATGTTTAGCAGTTCAATAGCTATCATCGGGAGATACAGCTCTGACCTTTTCCGATTTGGGTTCATAAAGCAGCACCCACATGTTTAGTATTTTACGCAACGGTTGTCGCACCCTTCTTTTCAATTCGTTCAGGTACGCGGGTGATGCCGGCAAGGCTAAACCCAGATAGGCCTGTGCGATTATGCAGGACTCTGGAAGTTGCTTTACGTCCTCTCCATAATAAGAGACTACGCTCGCAAGCGCCCGATCAAAGTTATTCCTCTGGGTTTGTTGTTTTCCTGAACCGGAACCTTTGCATTCAATCTGCCACCATTCAGTTTCAGATGCGCCTATAATGTCTGGGCCCTCGTTGACGAAATAGGACACAAAACCTGGCGTGGAGCAAAATGTACGGAAAATTCGGTTCTTGGCTGATTTGGTATCCATTCCTTTCCCCCTGGGGACAGAAAACTGGTCAAGCTGAAGGCCTCGTTGCGCCAGGAAGTGACCCGTTGCAATTAATACGTCGATTTCTGGAATCACCTGATAATCTGTCATCTTCACACCGTTTGGCGGAGAAGGCATAAGACCGCGGTTACTTTTCCAATCAGTGGACTGCTTGAATCCTTGCTCATGTTGGATTACCATTCCAACAAATTATTGAACTTTCCTAATATCTCTTTGTGCTCAGGAATCTTGCCAAACTCCAAAAGCCATTGCCTGATATATTCAAGGTCAACTGATTTTCTGTTCCTGATTAGTATATTTTTTACATCTTCAATGTCGATGGCTCTTGCTGCAATCATCTTGTGAATAATAACATCTTCGCAAGATGCGAACTTTACCGGATAACCATTCATCAGGACTTCTTTCGTTCTGGTCATTGCCTGGGCTTCATAAGGAGTAAAAGAGAAGATAAAGTCCACCCGTATTCTTGATTTTGGTTCTTCTGCAGGCAGTACCTTAGTTTCACTTGCAAAATCGGCCGGACTTTCGGGCAGAATGTTTAATCCCAACTCCCTGCAAATTTTTTCAATTAACGGGAACCTGTCCGTGTCCACTCCCAAAGTGATATCGATATCTCGTGTCAGGCGGGGACTTCCGTATAAAAGGACAGCCTGTCCGCCGATAATCATGTAAGGGATATTATCTTTGTCTAAACGCTCAGCTATCTTTTGTATTAATTCTTCTATCATCAAGTTAATCCGTTTATCGCTCTGGCGATTCTTAAATCGACTTCCAGGCCGTCTAAGATATTCTCGGAATTGATAATCCCTAAAGACACGGCTTCGGCGTGCATGGCTTCGTATATAGCAAGGGCCTGTTTATGGGAAATATCCTCCTCCTCGATTAGTTTTTCATAAAACTTCTTCAATTTGAGCTTGTTTCTTATCATTATTACTAAATAGGGACAGGCGCCTATTTCTCAGATATTTATCTAAAGCCAGACAACTTCTTTAAGAACATGGCGAATCCAGAGGGAACCTTCCTGTTTCATCTTCTTTATTTCCCCTATCGTGTAAGGGAAGACGTCACAACCTACAGTGAGACTATCCGGCAGATAATCAGGAATTCTGTCTAAGAAGCGTTTTCGGCTTTCGCGCAGAATCACCAACAAGTCCACATCGCTGGCCGGTCCGAAAGTGTCGGTGGCATAAGAGCCGAACAGCCCTACTTTTTCTATGTCCGGCCGGGTCCGCTTAAGTTTTCTGACACAAGCCTTCAATTGTCGCAGAACTTTGTTCTTATCGGCGAACACAACCTTGACAAAATCTGATGATTTCCCGGGCATTTCTGATCGCCTCTTGAGCTTCTTTTTTCGTATAATAATCAGCGGGAATCCCACGCTCAAAACCGTTCGGATAACGTGTGGGAATATAATGCTTATCCAGAATCTTTGCAGCCTCCAACAACTTCCTCGGGACCTTCACCTTGCCACCCAGCGCCTTAAGCAAAGCATAGACCGAGTGCCCCCAACCCTCGCCATGCAGGTAGAGAAAAACAGCCTTGACAGCCTTTTCCGCCCCCTGCTGGGCACTGAAACACGACCACTCAAAGTCCTTGTCTCTGCAAGCATGCACAGCGTGACTTAAATCCCGTTTAGCCTGTGCCAGCCAATCTTTCCATCTCTCAGACATCTTTCAGCCCTTTAGTAAACACGACAAAATAGGTGACCGCCCATATTTCCTATTCCCCATTTCAATAGCTATCCTCAGGAGATACAGCCCGAATGCTCTTTGATTCGGGTTGATAAAGGAGAACCCATAAGTTTAGTATTTCACGCAACGCTTGTCGCACCCTTCTTTTCAATTCGTTCAGGTACGTGGGTGATGCTGGTAAGGCTAAACCCAAATAAGCCCGTGCGTTTCTGCACTGCTCTGGAAGTTGCTTTGTGTCCTCACCGTAATAAGAGCCTACGCTCGCAAGCGCACGATCAAAGTTATTCCGCTGGGTTTGTGGTTTTCCTGAGCCGGAACCTTTGCATTCAATCTGCCACCATTCAGTTTCAGATGTGCCTATAATGTCTGGGCCCTCGTTGACGAAATAGGGCACAAAACCTGGTGTGAAACAAAATGCACGAAAAATTCGGTTCTTGGCTGATTTGGTATCCATTCCTTTCCCCCTGGGGACAGAAAACTGGTCAAGCTGAAGGCCTCGTTGCGCCAGGAAGTGACCTGTTGCAATTATAATGTCAATTTCTGGGATTACCTGATAATCTGTCATCTTCTCAATTTCGTTCCAAACAAATAGGAATGGTCACCTATCTCCCCTCTATAGGAATATTCCCTTCTTAATTGCCTCACTGACGATGCCTATTTGGTTCTTCTTGGTTTCAAATTCATCGGGAGTGTAACATAAAGGCTCTATCTCAATGGGCCAATGACGCCAGAAGTCGTACATTAAAGCGCAACGCTTGGTGAAAAATATGTCTTTAAAGTCAGCAGAGACCAGGATTATATCATAGTCACTATCCTTTAAGTGTTCATCGCGAGCCCTGCTGCCAAATAATATGGCTCGCTCTATTTTGTACTTCTTTCTTACTTTTCGTAAAAAGTCTGTTATTCTCGAATCTGCGTTTTTACCCATTTCACCACTTTCTCAGCAGTCTTAAAGTGACGCACAGCGATATCGTCATCATACAACTCAGCAGGCACACCCACAGCCATATCAGGGTACCGCGTGCTCAAATACTCAGGATTCAAATCCCTTATGCCCGAAAGCATTTCTTTTGGGGCCTTGAGCTTTTGAGCAAGATAGATTATCGAGTGGCCTTTTGGGAATTCTTTCAATTTGAATAAACAAAGTGCTTTCAAGGCCTTCTCAGCGGCCTGCTGAGATGCAAAGACCGACATATAATAGTCGCCGCAGCTCTTACTATTCTTTGCGCTTTTCAGGTCGGCTTCGGCCTGTCTGAACCAATTTTTTTACCTCTTCTCTCATAGGTGCTAATTATAACCGTAAATAACCTCTTTAGCAAGGTGCTTTTTGGGCAGAATAAATAGGCAACAATAAACGGGTATATTGAACTTGGGGTAGATAGCAAGCAAAAGGCCGGGCTAAGAATGTTCTTTTGTTTTCGTCCGGATGGCTGTATATTAGTCGGTAGTTCGCCTTCTGCGGATCTTCGATATTTAGTCGTTAGTCAGCCGGTTGTTACTTGCGCTGAGATGCAGGTGACAGCGGTTAGTGTATGCAGGTTGCATGTTTCAGTTATAGAAACAGATGATGCGGAGTATATTGAAATGAGGTGCTGGAAAATCGCTTTATTTGTGAGTGGGACAATTGTCCTATTGTGTGGACCGGTATGGGCAGTGAGTGTTTTTGATGAAGTCGGTCAGCAGACAGTTGACAAGTCGGTGGTGATGATTCGCAGTGTGCAGCAGGAATTTGATTATGTTACGCCCTGGAAGCAGGCCGATATGGGCCAGGGGATCGGGTCGGGATTCGTTATCGAGGGAGGCAGGATTCTTACCAATGCCCACAACGCCAGTAACTACAAATATGTGGAGGTTAGAAAGGAATATCTGGCCAAGCGGTACCCGGCTAAGGTGGCTTTCATCGGGCACGACTGCGATTTGGCGATACTGACCGTGGACGATGATAGTTTTTTCAACGACATGGTCGCGCTCGAGTTCGGCGGCATACCAAAGGTAAATACGACGGTTCAAACTTATGGATTTCCGGTGGGCGGCAGGCGCATATCGGTGACCGAAGGTGTTGTAAGTCGCGTTCAGATGGACGTTTACAGCCATAGCCGGGCGGATTCACACCTGGTGATACAGACCGATGCGGCGATTAATCCGGGTAACAGCGGCGGCCCGGTGCTGCAGGATGGCAGGGTGGTCGGCGTAGCCTTTCAGGGCTTGATGGAGGCGGAAAATATCGGGTATCTGATTCCAACCACCGTGATTCGGCACTTTTTGGCTGACATCGAAGATGGCCGATATGACGGTTTCGGGTCGGTCGGGTTCTCATTCTTTCCGGGGCTGCATAGCAAAAGTTATGCCGACTATCTGAAGGTGCCGGTGGGCCAGCAGGGAATCGTTATTCTCCGCACGATGTTGAATAGTTCCGTGGAGGCCGTTCTCCAGGCCGGCGATGTGATAACAAAGGTTGATGATTTTAATATTGATAATGATGGTATGATAGAAATCTATGGCCTGAGACTACACATGGCCGAGGCCATCGAGCGCAAGCAGATGGGCGAAAACGTCGAGCTTACATTCTATCGAAATGGCGAGCTTAACAAGGCAACGGCAGTGGCGGCGCTTAACAAACCTATCTTGGCATACTGGCGGGAGTACGACATACCTCCACGCTATGAGGTCTTCGCCGGGCTTACCTTCGTCCCGGTCAGCCGAAACTTTCTCGAATCATGGGGACGGACGTGGATAACAGACATTCCGTTTTATCTAAGGTATCTGTTTAATGATTCAGACCAGCTCAACACCGACCGCCAGCGAAAAGAATACGTTGTGCTTTCAGAAATCCTGCCGGATGAGGTTAATTCCTATTGCTCAGCCTTTGGGAAGAAAGTCGTCGAAAGCGTCAATGGTGTTGACATCCGGAGCCTGAAGGACTTACGCGCCGCATTTGCCAAAAGCTCCGATGGGTTCTGTATCATAAAGTTTATGGGCGCTCTCACACCATTAATCCTTGACAGTGCAAAGGCAACCGAGCGGCATCAGAGTATATTGGAAAAATACCAGCTGCCCCCCGAAGCCCGTTTGGAGGGTAAGCTATGAGTGCCAAATCAATATTGTCTTATGGGGTTATTGTATGGATTTTCTGTGGGGCAGGTTTCGCGGCTGGTGCCGATGGCGATAACACCGATATCAGTGAAGAGTTGAAGAAATCGTTGGTTTATTTGAATATCTCCGCCTATGCCTATGACCAGATGCAGCCGTGGAAAAGTGCCGACATCATCCAGAAATTCGGGTACGGATGTGCGGTCGGGCCTTACGAGGTGCTCACCACAGCCCGGAACGTCAGTGACGCGGCGTTTATAAAGGCTCGACGATACGGGCAAAATGAATTCATACCCGCTCAGGTGAAGGTAATTGACTACGAGAGCAATTTGTGTCTTCTGCAGCTCGATAGCGATGCGGTGGGAGAGCCGTTGGAACCTCTGACCTTTGCCGCCGATTATCAAAAGGGCGCCCAGTTACAATCTTACTGGCTCTCTGCAGGTGGGCACCTTACCACCGGGCGCGGGTATCTTGACAAGGCAAAGGTGTACCAATCGACTACGTCTTATGCGAGATTTCTAAATTTCGCTGTCGCAAACGCTTCCCACGCTTTGGCCGGGGCGCGATTGTACTGCATGGGCCAAAAGCCGATAGGTATCGCGTGCTGGGCCGACGGCGACAGCCAGGAAGTGGGGCTGATTCCGGCGGTAACGATAAATCATTTTCTCGCAGATGCAAGAGCCGGCGATTATGCCGGCTTTGGCGCGGCTGGTTTTGCCACGAGAACGCTTCTTGACCCCACGAAGCGCACCTGGCTTAAGATGCCCGAAGATATAAAGCACGGGGTTTTCGTGAGCAAGGTGTACAATCTCGGCACCGGCAGCGACATACTCAAACAAAATGACGTTATATTGGCCATCGACGGTCAAAGCCTTAACCCGTACGGCCGATTCCTGCACGAGCAGTTTGACCGGATATCCTTTCATCACCTTATCACCGGTCACAATATAGGCGATACCATAACCTTCGATATTTGGCGGGATGGAAAAGCCAAACAGTTAAAGACGAAGGTACGCAATTTTAAGGCGTCCCAGATGTTGGTGCCCTACTATGAATATGGAAAACAGCCAGAGTATATCGTAACCGCCGGATTTGTCTTCCAGAAGCTCACGCGCGACTATCTGCAGGTCTGGGGCGATAACTGGTCTGGCAAGGTGCCGCCACATCTGTATCATTACTATCGCGATATGTCGTTTCAGCCGACCGACCAGCGCAGCGATATCGTTATTCTAAGCTATATCCTGCCCGCCAACATTAACCTCGGCTACCACGGCCTCGGCCGAATGGTGGTAAGAAGCTTTAACGGCCAAGAGATAGCCACAATCGGCGACATTCTCGAAGCTCAGAAGCTCAATCCCGAATCAAAGTATGATGTAATCCAGTTCGAACATGACTACCCAACCGTGGTTATTCCACGAACCCAACTGCAATTTGCAGATATTAACATCGCCCGAACATACGGCATCAGCAAACTCACAAACGTTGAGCCGTAGTGCCCGGCCTTTCTGCCTGCTACAGCAATTCCTTGACCCTTTCTTTTAGCTGGTACTCATGTGCGGCGCCAATACCTTTATTTGCGGCACATCTCGGCGTCAGACAACTCCCCATCCAGCAAGTCCAATACTATCTGCAATTTCTGTTCATCCGAAACTTTAGCCATAACACACATTTCTTCTCTCCCTTGCTTGACGCCTTACTCCGGTCGCTCTACGGGCGCCCCTTCCGTTAGGCGTCAGCTATTTTACAACACCCTTTAAAGTGTCTCACCCTTTCACGGGGCCAGTATAATACTCCCTCCCTTATTTCCGCCGCGCGTTCAACCTAAAAATTTGCTTCTCCAGCCAAATAACCATTCATAACCAAGGCAAGGCCTTTTTTCGATTCCCGAAAAAACCAAAATCTCCATGCACTCCGAGCGATAAACGCCTTCGATGATAAACATATACAATTTCCCTCATACATTAAAAAGCCTATCCGCGGTTGAAGTTAGTTGTATATACACCATACCTGCCAACGTGTTATAGTAGCCCGCTTCTGAAGGCTCACGCAAAAACGAATGGCATGTAACTGCTTCAATAAGCAGCGAAGTCTTATCTTAAGTCGCGAACATTATTTCAATCCCAGCCTGTTTCCCTCTCTATAGTCCTCCCTGGTTTAAGGCCTAAATGCCGCAACCAACGGCGTCAACCTCCCCTACTGGCTGTCATGTTTGCGCCTTCCAGCTTCGCTACGTTTACTTTGGATGTAAACAAGTTTGGCGGTGATCTATGTGTGTACTCACGGTTTTCCTCCGGCGCGACTGGACCGGAGGAGGACGGATCCGCGATTGGTCGAAATTGGCATGAGTTTTCCTGACAAGATGAGACAAGAGCCGCCCACTGCCAGCCCTTTGGTGCCGCGAAAAGAATAAAGCCGGCAGCATACCCACAACTGTTTCACGTGGAACAGTGCGATTGGTCCTGAAGGCTTTGGGTTAAACAAGTATTATCGATTGTTAGCACACGCAGGTTGATTAGAATATCGGGAGCATCAGCTCCCGCCTTACCAAATCGGGAACGGGCCTTACCGAACCCCGGGCGCAATTTACCACACACTGATAAGATGCCACAGCTCCCACTTTGTGTTCCACGTGAAACATTTTTACAAAAGAAACTGTTTTCTTCTGGCAAAGTTGCAGAGTTTATATTAAAAAAACCGAACTATATTATATAGCAGTTTGAAACCCTGTAACCACACAACCACCGGCCAATTGTACCGCTGGGCAGAAAAACCTTTGTGAAGGAACACTTTATGAACGATATAAAGAAGAAGAAACGTCGCCACCTGGGCAGGGGGCTTGAATCACTTTTGGGTCCGATAACTAAAATTGCCGTTCAAGACCAACCACCAACAGACGCTCTGACTGCGCCTAAGTTCCCGCCCGATAAAGACTTACAAAAGTCTATCAGGCATGTCCTGATAGACTCTATCAAACCTAATCCTTATCAGCCGCGGACAACCTGGAATGATGAGGAACTGCGGGAACTGGCTGACTCAATTCGCACAAATGGTGTTATCCAGCCCATTCTTGTCCGAGAAACGGAAGCTGGTTTTGAGGTCATCGCCGGCCAGCGCAGGCTCCGAGCAGCCAGGCTAACCGGCCTCGAATACATACCCGCCCTTGTCAGAGATGCCGGCGAACAGGAAATGCTCGAACTGGCCCTGGTGGAGAATATCCACCGTGCAGACTTGAATCCTATCGAACGGGCATCAGCTTACCAAAATTATATCACCACCTTTTCACTTACGCAGACAGAGGCAGCCGACCGGCTTGGCGAGGATCGCTCTGTTGTTGCTAACTATCTGCGGTTACTGGACTTACCACAGGACATAAAGCAGATGCTAATTGATAGGACCCTTACAATGGGCCATGCCCGGTCTATCTTGTCCTTACCCACCGATGAGCTGCGAAGGAAGCTTGCAAACCGGGCGCTGGCAGGACGCCTCAGTGTGCGGGAGGTGGAGCGGTTGGTTCGCAGGGCCCTTACCGGTTCCGTCGAACCTAAGCTCAGCTCAGGACAAAAGTCTGCCCACATCGCTGACCTTGAAAAAAGGTTGCAGGACATTCTCGGGACAAAGGTTACCATCAATGCCCGCAAAAAAGGCCATCGCGGCAAAATCATCATAGATTTCTACTCGCTCGATGAATTTGATAGATTGACGGAGAAAATGGGCCTGACGCCGGTGGAGAACGTGTGAGTCTGAGCGGCTCGTTATAGACAGCGACCAAAAATCCCCCTTGACGCCCCTGCGTGAGAGCAAATACCCATTTTACAGGTCTTTGTTGCTTCTGCGCGAAAGGCTTCCCAGATGAAAAGCTGTTACAGGTATCCGCCTACGGTGGACTTTTAGCAAAACGTAACCGTCGCCGTTTTTCTAACCACAATTTCTCCGTAGCGCCCTAACAATATGTAAAAAGAAAAGGATTTGACTTGTATGACAAAGAGCAATAGAATCGGCTGGATTTTGAGAGCCAGGAATTTACGTAGAAGGGAAGGAAAATAGTGGATAGTGTCAGGAAATTATTACAGGAACGGCTTGACTCGGATAATTTCAACAAGCTCATAGCCCTTAATAACCCGAAAATGCACGGTTTTGTCGCTGAGGCCATTGAGCTTACTGAGCCGGAGTCGGTGTTTGTATGCTCCGATGCGGACCAGGATTTGGCATATATTCGGGCTCTGGCCATAGATGCCGACGAGGAAAAGCCGTTGGCAATTGAAGGGCACACCTGTCATTTCGATGGCTACAACGACCAGGCCCGCGACAAGGCCAACACCAAATACCTGCTCCCGGCCGGTGCGGACCTGGGGGCCAGTCTCAATTCGACCGACAAACAGGCAGGAACCGAAGAGGTTCGTTCATTCCTGAAAGGATCAATGGCCGGTCGGCAGATGTTGGTTTGCTTCTTTTGTCTGGGCCCTGTGAATTCCGAGTTCTCGATCTCGTGCGTTCAGATAACCGATTCGCCTTATGTCGCCCACAGCGAGTGTCTGCTCTATCGGCCCGGATATGAGCAGTTCAAGAGTATCGGCGATTCGAAGGACTTCTTCAGATTCATCCACAGCGAAGGCCAGCTCGAAAATTATGTCAGCAAAAACATAGATAGGCGTCGTGTCTATATAGACTTAGAGGAAAATATCGTTTATTCGGTCAATACCCAGTACGGCGGCAACACCATCGGGCTCAAGAAGCTGGCACTGCGTTTAGCCATAAATAAGGCCTCGCAGGAAGGCTGGCTGGCCGAGCACATGTTCGTCATGGGTGCCCACGGTCCCGCCGGCAGGGTAACATACTTTGCCGGCGCGTTTCCGTCAGCCTGCGGCAAGACGTCAACATCGATGCTGCCCGGGGAAACCATAATCGGCGATGACATTGCCTACCTGCGAGCCAAGGGCGGCGAAATCCGCTGCGTTAACGTTGAAAGCGGTATATTCGGGATTATCCGCGATGTCAACTCTACCGACGACCCTGTTATCTATGAAGCACTCACCCAGCCGGGCGAGGTAATATTCGGCAATGTCCTGATTACAGACGACTCAAAGCCGCACTGGCTCGGTATGGGTGCCGAACTGCCCACCGAGGGCACCAACTATTCCGGCAAATGGTATAAGGGCAAAACCGATTCCAAGGGCAATGAGATAACCGCCTCGCACAAGAACGCTCGCTATACCATTCGCATCTCGGCCCTTTCCAATCGCGACCCGCGTTTAGACGACCCGGAGGGCGTGCCCGTCGGCGCTATAATCTACGGCGGTCGTGACAGCGATACACTGGTGCCTGTTGAGCAGGCATTCGACTGGACTGAGGGCATCATCGCAAAGGGCGCTTCACTCGAATCCGAAACAACAGCCGCGACCTTAGGTAAAGAGGGTGTGCGAACGTTCAATATCATGAGCAACCTTGATTTTGTATCTATCCCGCTCGGCAGATATATCCAAAATAACCTGGATTTTGCAAAAGATATTGATAAGCCGCCGCTTATTTTCTCGGTGAATTACTTCCTCAAAGGCAAGGACGGCAGGTACTTGAACGGCATGATGGACAAGAAGGTCTGGATTCTGTGGGCGGAGCTGCGGGTGCATGGCAATGTTGATGCTATCGAAACTCCGACCGGCCTGATTCCAAAATATGAAGATCTGGCCAGGCTGTTTAAGCACGAGCTCAACACAGACTACACGAAGGAAAACTATGTCGAGCAATTCACGATTCGCATCCCCAATCTCTTAGCCAAAATCGACCGGGTCGAGGAAATCTACAAGACCAATGTGCCCGATACTCCGCAGATTGTTTTCGATGTCTTCAACACCCAGCGCAAACGCCTCAACGCCGCAAAACAAAAACTCGGCGAACACATTTCACCCTTCGACCTGTAAACAGGTCATCGAGTCCGGCGCCGGCTTTACTGGGCGCTGTTTCTGCAAAGCCGGCTGTTGGTAGAGAAAAAAATCTTCTAAACTATTCGATTTTGGTTGCTTTAGTTGGGGGAAAGATTTGACCCAGATTAACATGTTTGGACAAAATTGGTCGGTTTATATTTTTGGAATTTGGGGGAATTTGGGATAAATTTTTGGGCTGGTTGGGTCGCTGAGTGCCGCAGATTGCCCAGATCAATATTTAGATAGCTATAAATGAGGACGGGTGTTAAAATGGGTATGATTTTTTAAGAAGGTCTGGAATGTCCTTGAAAAAAAAACGTCAAAAAAGCGCAAAAATTTACAAAAGTTGACATGTTTTTGACAAAAGCGCGCAGGTTTTTAACACTTTTTAGCACTTTTGGCGCACTTTTAGCGCGTTAATTTGGTGTTAATCTGTGCGCAAAATCGAGACAGCCCAACGCGCTTCTTGTTCCAATTTGTGGGTGCGTTATGGCATGTGGAAGCGGAGGGTCGGTGTACAATGTCCAGTATGGGGCTTGGGGGAAGGGGCTACTTCAGAAGGAAAAGCAAACAGCTGGGGATGTGGCGGAAAGAGAATATCGGGAATGAGAGAGGGGAAAGGGATGGGTCTGTATCTGAGGGGGGGCGGCGGAGCCGCGAGTGAGGGGGCTGGATTCTCGATGCTGGATGCTGGATTCTCGATGCTCCGCGGGACGCCTAACGACGGAAATACGCTTCACGCGCGACGCGGGACAAGTTTCACGGATTTGATTAGACGGGATTTACAATAGCGTTCGGTATATTCACAGAAGTAATTGCAGCAAATTTGGCTTAAAATTGCCAACAAAAAAGGGCCGCAGGCCACAATTGCCCACAGCCCTTTGGTTAGCAATAAGTGCCTCTTGTTATCTTTATTATCTTAAAAGCGCCAAGCCGAGCATATCGGCACCATCGGTCATATTCCGAGTTGCTTTTTGATTAGTCGAACTAACGAGTCTTCTACTTCGGGATGTCTTGGAATGGGAGCCTGCCTGCCGTTTCCGGGATTTGCATAAATATCGTGCTTGCTGCCGTGCCTTTTCAAATAACAGCCGCTTTTGACAAGGTCTTTTATCAGGGCCTTTCGCTTCACACTTCGATTTCCAGCTCTATGCACTTAACGTCGGGATGTTCGGCTTCACCCGCAGATTCCTGAATCATCATATGATAGGCATCGATTATATTTTCCTTCAGCTCTTCTAAGGTCTGACCCTGGCTGAAGACCCCGGGAATCTCTTTCAGTTTTCCGACAAACCAGTTATCATCCTGCCAGTATTCGAGTGTAAAAAACTTTTTCAATTTTTATTCCTTTAGTCATCAATATATTTCCTTTTCAAAGCGAGATTGTCTAAACCAAAAACATATTCAGTTATCCGGCGGGCGTACTTAACTTCTGTTTACGCAGATCACTGTATTTTTCTTTGAGTTCACGAAGAAATCCTTCACGATTGAGGCAATAATTTTTGCTCAATTCTTGCCGAACCTCCCGCTGAAATTTCACAGCATCAAATTTCTTTTTCATAGATAACCTCCCTGGGACTCCTAATCTCTAATATGGAATAACCCAACTTTAAGTTCACTGAATTAAAAGCGCGAATACGATTGAGATTCACTATCTGCTGGAAATTCCAGCTAACCAGTACATCCACTCGTTCCACTGATGCAATTGCTATGTGCTGGGCATCTACTATATGTTTATCAGTCACGACGGCGTCATCAATATACTTCCGGGCTAAGGTTTCCGCCTCCTGTGTGAGGAAAACATTCTCCACATTCTCATCTGGGAGGGATAATAGTATCTTTTTCACACTTTCTGGGGCTTTTTCAAGCTCTCGCCGCGTAAGGTCGGATATAGCAGCGATTCTTAAACCTTTTCGAAATTCTTCAAACAGTTGAACAGACCACTTGGAGAATTCTTTGTCCTCGCATCCGCCAATGACAGAGGTGTCGATATAAATCCGCTGCTTCATTTCATCCTCATTTCGGGATTTACAATAGCGTTCGGTATATTCACAGAAGTAATTATAACAAATTTGGCTTAAAATTGCCAACAAAAAAGGCCCGAAGGCCCAATCGCCCACAACCCTTGAGGTTGCGTTTTTAGTTTTGCTGCGCTGCGCTCAGCAGACGACAGATGTCGGAAGGCAGAGGTCAGAGGTCAGAGGTCAGACGACAGAGGTCAGATGTCGGAAGTCAGATTTTTCTCCTTGGGAGTCCTGCCGTTCCGCTGGGGGACGCCTTACGGCGAAGGCATCCCTCACGGGATTACGGACTGTCGTCTGTTATCTATTGCCAGGGCCAATCGGGTGGGCAGCCGCTCAGTGGTGCGAAATATCGCACCCTACATGACTCTATTGCCAGGGCCAGTCTTGGGGGCATTCGGTGAGCCACCAATAGGCTAACTCGCACACATCGCCCAGGCCAACGTCGCCTAAAAGGTCGAGGTCAGCGCCTTCGCAGAAGTTATTGCCCGCATTGCAAGGCGAGTCAAGCCAGTGTATCCAAAGCTCGGCGAAATGCTCGAAATTAACGAAGCAAAGCAAAAGGGCCTGGGGCCCGCCGGGCCAGAAGCCACCGCTTAGGGTATAGTTATCGCCTGACATCTCGCCTGCATCCGGCTGGCCGATAGTACCGACAAGGGCAAAATCACCGCCGGTGCTTCTGCCGCCACCGCCATCTATCGTGCTCCAACTAATCTCATAATCACCGCCGGTTTGTGCCCCCAATGGTGATAGAAAAAGCAGGCATATAAGAACCGCTATAAATACCAACCTGTTATGAACAATCATGAAGCTAAAGCATCTCATAACATAACTTCCTTTATCATTTTTTAATCTTTTTTGTGCACGCCTTATTTGGATTCTTATTTCACTCTTATAATCCACACAACTTCATAGTAACTTGGCAGGCAGGCTTTTTCATCTGTTACAAAACTTGATGGAAGGTCGGCGAGGGTAGAGCCAGGCGGATTCACCAAATGGCCGCCTTCCCAACCGTTAGCCCACCTGGTTGCCATGTTTGTCACCGGAGGGTAGATTGTATGCGTATGTGTATCTGAGCCTCCGCTTCCTCCAGAGGTCGAGCTACCCCTTAAAAACCGGTTATCTGAATTGAGATTTGATATAGTCTGACCATTATATATACTCTCAGGGTCACTCAAAGTTTGTCCATTGCATTCAACAAAATTTCCCGGTAACGCAGGAGTGTTTGGAAACGATTTGAGCCAAGCAACAATTCCACCCACAGGAACAACGCCAATTCCACCAACTGGAATCTGATTATCCACATAGGTTTTTACGGCCTTTTCTGTTGGCACTGCATCGTCACTATTGTCTCCAAGTGTACCATCGGTAGAGAACTCATTAATCGTAGAACCGTTTTGCAGAATCAGACTACCATTAACATCTAACGTTGCATTAGGGTCGTTTGTCCCGATGCCTACTCTGTGTGTGGAAGAATCCACAAATAAATCAGTCTTGGCATATGTATATTCCAATTTTCCTTCGTAATATCGCGCCTTTGCATAGCTGCTTGGCGTACCATACGCCTTGAGCCATGTCCTCATTCTTAATGTACTACCGCCCAAAGCACTTGCGTGGATACTTCTCGAAATAGGACTCCCTGGATGAATGCCACTACCACCCGCGTTAGCTTCGTATAATAAGTCCCAACTAGAAGAATTGTGGTTCCAAGAGTAGACTTTTATTTTACAATATGCTTCCAGATCGTATAAAAAAACCCAAGTTGCATTCATAATACCTACTGCTATGTTAAAATCTTCGTATACATCAATTTCAGGATTAGCGTTAAGTTGAGTAACGTAACCAGCAGTCCCCCAATCTTGGTCATGCATTCTCTCAGGGTAATAAACACTCCCTTCCGTAACCGAATAAGAAAATGCGTCTTCAGTATCATCAACAACTCTTGTTGATTCTGAAACAAGCTTTACATCTCCTCCTACTACTTCCAATTTTGCCCTGGGAACTGTTGTGCCGATGCCGACATTGCCGGATACTGCAGAATACATATCATCTCCGGAGATAGTCCAATCGCCGTCACCACCTGCGTAAAGTGCATATGGCGCAGGTGTAACCTCCTGGCGTGGACTGAGCGTGGCGAAATCGCAAGGGTCGCTGCTTGTGCCCGGCCGTACGGCAATCTCCAGCCACCGGGCATCGCCTGTGAAAACGGCGCTGCCAAAATCCAATGCCACTGTGAAATACCCGTCGGATACATCAACATCGTTGACATCGACAGTGGTTCCCTGTTGGCTGCCTCCATCGAGGGCATTGAAGACAGCAAACTCGAAGTCATAAAGCCCATCGGCCGGGCTGTTGGCATCGTAAAGCCTACCCTGGTACGTAAAGGCCGTACCCATCGGCGCAGCCCGGACAACGCCAGCCATACATAGTGCGATTAACAAAATCGCAACATTCAACATAATTTTTCGTTCACGATTCATTTCATGATCCTTTCACTAAAAAGTTGGTTGAAACTTTATTTTCACAGCGCACACTGTGTGCGCGGATTTACTGGTAATATGCTATCCCTTTCGCCCATTCGGCTGCGCTCAGGGCAGGCTCTGCGGCGAAAAGGCTGCCACCCGTCACCCGTCGCGGACGAATTGATAGAGGGAATTTGATTTTGAATTGCCTCGAAAGAATTTTCCCTAATATTACGTATCCTTAATAATCACCCGAAATTCTAAAACATTATATAATCCTACAGTAAACGGCCGGAGATTGCAAGGGGAAAATTGGTTTTTCGCTTATTTTTGGGAAATTATGGGACTTTTGAGTTCGTGGTTCCCTTCGACTGCGCTCAGGACAGGCGTGGCTCGTGACCCGTGAATCGTGGTTCGTGAATCGTGGATAGAAGGGAGGAGAACATCCAACATCGAACTTCGAATGATGAAGTTGGTTGAGATTCTTCTCTGCCCCGTTCGACTCCCTGCGGTCGCTCAGGGCTAAAGGCTAATTCGGAATGACCGGTCGCTTACGCTCGCGGCTCTATGGATTGTCTTTCGCCCTTTCAGGGCTAAAAAGTTTGTGAATATCGTGGGGTGTTTATAACTGCCAGTTGGCGGGGTAAAGAATCTTTTGGCTGGGGATGTCGAATTTTCTTGCTAAAGCTTCGGCCAGGGCGGCGGTGCGTTTTACCTGGCAATCGGTGGGCAGGGTCTTAAGGCCATCGGCTATTACGCAGAGGCGAATAGTCCGGCGGCCTGTGCCGTACCAGTTTCCGCCCGGCAGGCATGGCCTTTGCCTGCGCCATTTTTCGGTGGCCTGAATCCGGCCGTCGGTTTCGCCTTGGCCGTTACAGATGACGAAGTGAAAATTAAGGTCGGCGCTACTGGTAAGGCCGTTCGATTTTGCCAATCGGTCAATGTTGCCTGCTGCCGTCCGGCTGTAGGATATCTCAATGCGGCTCCAGTTGGCCGGGTCGGCGGGTTTGACGGTTAAGGCGACTTGTTCGATGGGGTTTAAGTTGGTGTAGCTTGCGAGGCTAAAGGGGCCCCCTGAAAGTGAGTGGTTGTCCAGCGCCATAAGGACGAGCGCCCCAATGGTCATTGAGGCCATAAGAGATATTAAAACTTTTGAAACTCTCGACTGATTTGTCATTAGTCACTTTCTATACTACATAACCCGCCCCTATAAAGCGCTCACCCTGCCCTATTGATATTATACAAAAATATCGGCCATTTGCAAAGCATTAGTTGAAAAGTTTCACAGAATTTCTATAAATTTGTGACTAAAGCATATGAACTTTGCGTCTCAGGCGGTTCAAATAAAAATTTTTGGGCTCGACACATTATCGGCTGCCAAAAAATGTATTCGGCCTGAGAAGGTTGTTCCTATAAAATCATTGTTTGAATAAAAAGCTTGACTACACGCTTTGCATCTGCGATAAAGAAACAGGCAATCGTAAACAATGGAGTAGTTATGTCGGAAATAGATGTTATCAGAGAAATCGCTCAGCAGGTCCTGACGGTGCCGACCCTTGCCGGCACGACGGACAACTGGCTGTGGGACCGGGCGCAAAGGCTGGTGCGCAATGTCGAACACATCTGCAGATTGCCGGAGTTGACCGAGGCGAATTTGCCGATTGACCGTTTTTGCCTTATCGCGGCGACATATTTTTCCGAAGCCGGTTTTGCCCGCTATACCGATGCCGAAGACACCGCAGCCAGGCTGGTCCTCGCGGATGTCAGTCCATCCGATTTGCGGGATTTTTCCACTCAAATTGTTTCAGACAAACTAAGCGGCGCTCTTGCCGGACCGAAAATTGACAAGATAAACAAGATTATCATCGAGTCAGGCGACAGGTTCACGGAGATGGTTGAGGCTAAGATTCTCTCCGAGGCCCGCAGCCTGGATGATATGGGAGCTGTGGGGATATTCAATGAGTTCCGCAGGTATGTGGTACACGGCAAAGGTGCCTCCGACGTGCTGGAGAGTTGGAAAAAGAAGGCCGATTACCGCTACTGGCAGGCCCGCCTCAAGGAAAGTTTTCGCTTTGAGTCGGTCCGAAGGCTCGCCGCGCAGCGTTTCTCGGCGGCTGAGTACTTTATAAACCAGCTTACTGCGGAGAATTCCGCCAAGGACCTGGAGGAGATAATAGTAAAATCACTCGATGATAACCCGGACGATTAAGGCATACCGATGGAGCATAAACCTATAAGGGCTATTTTCCCCGGTTCGTTTGACCCTATTACAAACGGCCATCTCGATGTGATTGGCAAGGGCAATAAGCTTTTCGATGAGTTGATTATTGCGGTGGGCCAAAGTCCCGTCAAGGAAGAATTTTTCACACTCGCCGAACGCGTCGAGATGATAAAGCGGCTCGTGGCCGATATGCCGCGTGTCTCGGTGGAAAGTTATGACTGCCTGACGGTGAAGTTTGCCGCCCGGAAAAAAGCCGACGTTATGCTGCGGGGTCTGAGAAACCTTACCGACGTCCAGTATGAGTTCCAGCTTGCCATGACCAATCGTTCGGTCGCGGGAATCGAAACGGTTTTTGTGATGACCAGCGAAGAGTTCGGCTTTGTAAGCTCTACAATGGTACGCGAGGTCGCTATGTTAGGTGGAGATGTCTCGAAACTTATACCGGTGCCTGTTTATAATCGGCTCAGAGAGCGCCTCGCAGAAAAAGCTAAGGAATAGCTGCAGCGCTCCGTCGCTGCGTCTCTCGATTTTGCTATACAGTAGGAATTGAATTCTTTCGAGTTTGTTTGTGGAGTGGTGGTTTGTTTACTGTTACGGTAGAGACGACTTTCACGGCCCGGCATCAGCTGACCACGGCACAAGGCCAAAAGGAGCCGGTGCACAGCCATGACTGGATTGTGTGCTCAGCGGTTTCCGCGGACAGACTTGATGAAATGGGCCTGGTTGTTGACTTTGATGATTTAAAGGCTAAGATTGAGGAAGTAACCAGCCTTTTTAACGGGGCCCGGCTGGAGGAGCTTTCCTGCTTTCAAGGCGTTAACGCCTCCGCCGAGAACGTGGCAAAATATATATATGATAAAATCGAGCCGTTACTGCCTTCGCACGTAAAACT
>JGI10211J14876_10000293_pt1 | contig 21120 bp, 14 predicted proteins | sample Etolagsediment_FD_14876 | JGI IMG/M metagenome (IMG submission 14876)
CAATCCATCTACTCAGAGCTCCTGCTGTTCGCGGATTGTTCCAATCCTCCCTTGCTCGGTGTCGTGAGAGATAACGTTCACGACGCTGTTTGTCTTTGTGCTGCGTATAATCGGACGCCCCCGCTTGACCGAAGTGGATCGTGAGCTTCGGGTTATCAAACACAGCCATCATTTTGTATCCCTTTCTGGTGCTCGGCTTGATGTTTACCATCTGATTTAGCGGCAGAATTTAGTAATTGAAGAACATTCAACTTTGGCTGTTCTTCAACTGTTTTCTTTGGCTCCTGCGGTCGGCGATATTTGTATAGGCGATGATAGCGGTCTTGCTGTCGTATAACGTCAACTCTGCGATCCAGTCTCGGCATTGACTTCCTGTTCTAACTTAGTCCTCCAGTAGTATTCACGAGCGTAGGCGCGACACACGTCGGGCTGTTCGCGATATCGCTTCTTGACTCGGTCAATAATTGTCTCTCTGTTGCGCTGGTAATGAGTTTGTGGCTCTGCGCGTGGTTCATCTCTTGAAGGGCACGTCAACCGGTTATGCCCGGGCTGATTGCAATGGGAACACACCATCCTTGTCTTTATCACTGGAAATAATTGTCCCAATACTTTTTGGAATTTGTTAGATCGGGAGCAGGAAACCGCCCGTAGTAAGCCTTGTTAGCGGCTGCTAATCTCTTTCGCTCTAGTTCTTTGGCCTTGACGGCTTCGGTGAAGCCTTGTCGTTCTTCTGCGCGGATCCGCCTTTCGAACTCCTCTAAGTTCATAGCGGGAGCGGCGGGAGCGGGAGCTGCAGCGGGAGCGGGTGCAGCCTTGACCTTGGACTTTTTGTAGCCTAGATACTTATCGTGAACCTTTTGAGCCAACAAATCGTAGTCTATAGTAGTAGTCGCATGTTGGTTGGATGGGGTTGGTGGATTGGTCGTTGGCTGGGGCGGCGGATCATCCTCAACTGGCTCGGGGGTGGGAATGCGGGGCTGTTTCTTCTTTTTTGGCTTGGCCGCAGCCTTTGCCTTACGTATCTCGGCTGACTTTGCTCGTGCCTTAGCAAGTTGCTCTAGCAAACGTTTGCGCTTGTCTTCCTTTTCCTGCTGCTCGTCGAATACCATCGTCTCGACGACCGGTTTCTCGGGCTCGGGCTCGGGCTCGGGTTGAGGCTCGGGCTCGGCGGCCAACTCCACCATCTCATCAAGCATTGGCACTGGCATCTTGTGTTAGACCTAGAAAATATCGTGAGGAATTTGTGGAAATGTGTGGAAATATTATAGGGGGCTGCGCCCCCTTATGATCCCCCATATTAACTTTGGGGTGCGGGGTGGAACCCCCCGCTATTACTTAGCGCTGGAGAACTCAAGCATCAGCCACTGGGGCGATGATAGATCGGTGGGCACCTTGCCGTCAACATCGCGATACTCTATTGTCAACTGGGTGATGGGTAACTCTTCGGCATTCCGAATCTCAACTCCAGATGACACGGGGTAGTATTGGGCGAGAGCATTGGAAGCGGAGAGTTGGCCGCTCTCATCATAACGAGAGAGACAGCCAATCACACCTTGAGTTGAGAGACCAGTGCGAATGGTATTGTTGTTGCACCATGACCGAATTGGAAGGTTGCGGATGATGACGTTGACTGCGGGGCAATCCTCGGAGGCCTCCACGATTGAAATATCCTGATCGTTGCCCCAAATCAGTTCGGGCCCATCAACGGTTCGCGTGTCATCGTTGAAGCCAATCGTGTTTGCAAAATCCGAGTCCAAATCAATCTGGATGTACTCGCCGTACTCGGCCACTCGTAATCCCTGTGCGAATGAACCGCCAATATTGTCAATTTGCAGGTCTGCCTGATTAGTTCCGACAGCAGCATCGTAGAAGCCGCCACAAGCGTAGATGGGTGCAATGTCAACTAGACCACGCTGTGCGCCTTGGTTAGGCAAGATGCGCTGCCATGCAGTCTGACCATCGGCGCGTCGCCAAATAATACAAGGCTCCCCACTATGAAAGGTGATGCCTAGCTCATCGCCATTGTCAACTCCAGCATATTCGTGTGTTTCGCCCAGTGATCCATCCTCCAATCGTTCGTAGACATAGAGAGTGCCTTTTACGAATGTACCGCTCGTTTCACCAGAGAGAAAGCAAACGACACACGCTTCGTTGATGTTGGTAATTTCAGCGAGACTGGCGTTGGTAGTAATGCCGCCTACGAGAGTTGTGGTGGTGTTGGCTGTCAGCCCCATCCAGAAAGACTGAGCGCCACCACCATCGTTGAGACCGCCATGCTGAACCGTCCAAGCGAGGGCACCGAAATCATCTCGTGGGTCAGGAGGCTGAGCCAGAGTGCTGTCGGTCGTACCCTTGAACCAAGTGTCGAGATAGCCGGGCGCTGTTTCGTTGTCTGTTCCAAGAACGAATGCATTCGCCCAAGAGGAAACGGCACCACCTCCTCCACTGGCCTGAATATCGATAACGCCAAGAGCGGTGTTGGTGCTTTGGTAGGTGGCTGAATCAAGGCGATTGGTATTGATTTCTGACTCCACGAAGTTAGCACCATTCCAAGGGGCAGTTGAAAAATCAATGGTGCGAATAATGTTGTAGAACTTGGATGTGAGCTTCACATCAAAAACGAAGGCTCCGGGTCCATGTCCCTTGGTGGAGTCATAACGAGCAAGGAACTCGCAGTTGGTAACACCCTCGGCTGCAATAGCAGTAGCGGCGGCAGCATTGAGTTCGGAGACGACCTCCTGAATAGTCTTGGTGCCCGTGCTCGGCAAATTGATGATGATAGGGTCAGCGTTATCGTCGTTGACGTAGAGATCCAGAGCGTCGACTGCCGTGATGTTGACACCTTTTCCGTGCGGCACGACAGCCTTAAGCAGACGAACATTGCTGTGGCGGGGCAAGAGCAGAGTTTCGGTTAGATCTTGAGTCCAACCGTTAGGATTGGTTCCGTCGTAGTAGAGCGACACGATCACCATCTTATATTCTGCTAACATAATATGGACGTGCCGATTATACGCCGACCTAGAACTGGTGATCCAGATTGGGACAAACAGAAAGAGAATAAGGTAACACGACCAAAGCCAAAGCCAAAAATCAAAGAGAAGGATGTATTTGCACTAGCGAAGAATGCCGGGTCTCACAAATGAAGGCATGATGAATGGAGCGTCGTGATAGGAGAACTTGCCGTGTAAAACACGAATCGATGTGGGTTCAATCTTGGTCTTCTGTTTGCGCTGGACTTCCTTGCTGATGTCCTGTGCTTGACGCTTCGCCCACTCCATCTCTGTGTGGGTATGGGATATTAATTTTAGCTATTTCTCCCATGATGAACGGAAGATTTTCTTCAGCCCGTTTTGTGATGTGTTCTTCGATCTTAGCCTTAGAGATGCGGCGACACTTGGAGCACAGGTAGCCTAGGTAAGTTTCCCAATGGGCGGTTGTAGTTTTTGAAGAACAGATGGCGCAGTACATCTCCCTTTTTATTGTGCTATAGAATAGAAATGCCGCCTTTGCGAATAACGTCGCAGTCTCAACAAAACGAACAGCCACCACCAGAAATGGAAGCCATTCCGCAAACGTTTCTTATTGAGTGCAACCGAGCAACAGCTAACTATCAGGATGGTTTGAATAATGCTTTGAACCGATGGACAACGACCTTCAACAATGGCATAGATCTGAAAGTGGGCGATCGAGTGAGTATCAACTCGGCATATCTGTCCTCGGTTGGCGTAGGCGATCTGATCCAGTTTGAGCTCGATGAAACGTCGCCCGATCAAGATAACAAGGCGACATGGTTATTTGATTACTACGTGGTGAATGATGGTTGCAATGACAAGAGGAGCGAGGTGAATGTCAACGAGGGTCCGGGTATCTTCAAATGGGATGTAACGAATAACGATTGTCTCTTGTATCGCTATGATATTCAGGCCGAAAAGTTCACATTTGATGCGGGAGCTCGTACACTGGTCGCGCAATATCATCAAGATCCATACTTCCCGCTCGAGTACTATGGTACGAAAGTGGATCATGGGAATGGGAATGTCCCTGTCAGCACTGGCGACTTCAACTCACTCTATTACGCTATTCGGTTATACAGGGACAATGATACGGATACAGGTTCTTCATTGCTGTCGATAGTGCAATTAGATCCGGGAACAGCCCCCAATGGTGTGTTGGATCCAGCTTTTGATGCTAGAAATATGTTGATGCCCGGCTCCTCGTATCAGTTGATAGCGCAAGACATTGGAAACGGGTATGGCTTTCCAAGTTATTATAATGATCCAATATGGAATATTGCATTCACGGTGGCGCGATGGTTTCAGGGCACACCGAATGGATTGCCGAATGGTTGGTATGCTACAATAACCAATTTGTCAGGAATTATGGAGGAGATTGGAGTAACATCGGCAACAGTGAGCGGGGAGTTGTATGATCTGGGAGTGGGATTGGAAAGCCAATGGGGGGCTCAGGGAGATCGTTTTGTATATCCTCCAGTGTTTGATGAGACAGTCTGGACTAGTCTTGAGGGAACGACGTTAACTCAGGCGGCAGTTGTCTATCCTGATGCAGAGGGGCCAGAGGCAGGTGGCCCATACAATATTAATACTTTCAATTATCAGGCATTGGTGCTGCAAGACAAACGGGTTGAGGATGCAATATTCAAGGTCAGAATAGAGCAATTCGCGCCAGTTGATTTCACGAATTGGGAGTTGGGTGATGAATATGAAATAATTTTGCAAGTGTCGTCAGCCGTTGGCTCCATATTAAGTGTTGCGGATGTCTGGAACCTTAATTCGCAGTCGCGAATGTTGTGTTTGAGGACTTGGAATGGGACGGCTTACAACTATCATTTGCTGTATGGCGGAGATGGTGCTCTGTCTGTTCCTAGTCGAAACAGATTGAATTTTGACGGATATGGTTTCTATCCATGCATCGAACAAAACTGGAATGCACTGAACCCTCCGGCTCAGGTTGGGCCATCAATCTTTGGGGCTCTCCAAATCGTGAATGATGACAACTATCCACACCAGATTTTCTTCTGCGGCAAGATGATTAACGGGATTACGGTGCGTCCAATCAATCAGAATCAGTATGGGTTGAACTTAGATGCGGGTCAAAAACTAAATAACCCATTTGTTGGTGTTGGTGCTGCATATTACTTTTTTAACGGAACGCCACCAGCGAATTATGAAGTAACTGGCAACCAAACTCGCAATCCATTTGACATTCCCTATTCTGTGTATGGTCGCATTGGATTCGATGAAAACGTGGCGAATGATCCGAATGGTGGCGCTCCTCTTTATGAGACGCTATTTACAGACAGATTGCATCGCGAACAATTTTCATTTGAGATCAATGAGACGTGGAATAGTCCAGAAGATATTGCAACAGCTCTGACAGAGCAAACACATGCTCTTCAAAATATCAGGGATAGTGTAACTGGAGAGGAGATTGAGGGAACGGCAGGATTTGGACTGCCTCAGAACCGCTTATGCATCCCAGTTCACAATGTGAAAGACTTTGGTGAGGTCTTTACTGGCGGGATCTGGCAAATGGGTGGCGTATCGGGCGCTGATCTTCGCGGCAATTTCTCCTTGTACGATAACTATGAAAACGTGGGGGTAACTCCAAGAAATAGTTCGGCATGGGGCGCTCCAACAACTATAACAAGAGATGATGTTCAGATCTACTTTCGTGGTGCGGGGACATCGGTTAACAAGCCAGTGGCTTTTAAAGATGGCACAGGGACTGATCGAATTCCCAGCAATGATCCGGTGTTGGCTGGGCTTGAAGACTATGATCAGACGTTGAATCCGCAGTTTGCAAAGTCATATAACAATTATGGAGCAGTTGTGGGCTATCCTATGATTTATTATGATGATGGAGCAGGAGTGAAACAGGCAGTGATATCGCAGTGGGCGGGAGCGAATGACATCACATTTGGTTGGGACACAACTCAGTCTCGCATGACTATTGGAAATATGCATATTGGCCGCTTTTCGTTCGATGATGGCACAGCAGACAATGTGGGCGGCACACCAAGTGTTAACATCTATCTTCCTGCTGTCCCCTACAAACAGAACCAGACGCGATCTACGGGCATTAGAATTCGTCAATGGGCGGGTTACAAGGGTATTTACGGCGAGACCCCACTGGAGATGTTGGCTCGTGTTGGATTGCCGAACAATCAGGATCTTGATGGGAATGAGTGGTACTTTAATAAAGTGGAGCCGGTTGGAAATAAGTTTTGGACGAAGTTGGGATTCATCAATCGTCCGACAGAATGGGATAGCACGACGCGAAATGAGATTGATAGCACGTTCAACATTATCGCGGCCGGGGAACCTGCGGCTAATCGTCCGAATCCACTGGATTTAGTTAATGACTCCAAAGGAAGTAATACATCTGTTCCTGCTGGGTATGAAGACAGTTCTTTCGGTTCATTGAATTTGAACGGACATGCTGTTGGAGCTGGGGGTGTAGTTGACACGGCCGGTCGGCCAAGGCAGTTTGAGGTATTGGTAACTGCTGATACCGTTGCTAAATATTTAGTCAGCGAACAGCAATACAATCCTGACAAAGAGATGAGTACTGCCTATTCAGTTCAAGCTGACACTAGTTTGATTGTTGCCGATGCTCTGCCAATCAAAACGGAATGGGCTTACTTTTTCGTGCTGTCGGATATCATCACTGGATCAAATTTTTATACCACCCGCGGCAACGGACAGCGTTTGCCGATTATGGGTGTCGTCAACAAGCTCAACTCGGACAACGATTTCTATATGTCGTACCCGTCGTCGCAATCGTTTTACATTGAACATGATCGGTTTCTTACGTCCATCACGGTGGAAATCCTCAATCCCGATATGAGTTACCCTGGACTGATCTCGAGTTACTCAAGCATCATTTTCCAAGTGGATCGGTACAATCCAGTCCCCGCTGATCCATCTCCACCATTGTGGTCTATACAGGATGAATGGTTTCAGAATTTGCAAGAGTTGGTGGGTGGGGCATTGCGACAAAACGGCATTCGTCCTACGCCAGAGCGGCAGATGGAGGTAATCGAGCAATTGTTTGATACGGACGTGCAGACGCAGACGGATCCGCTTGAGGCTGCGATACAGGTGGTGGCTGAGTTACCGCAGTTGACAGGGGGAGAGATTGAAAGTGGAATTGGAACATCTGTTGCTACATCAGCCATGGGAGATCCCGAGCGTGGAGCACCAGCGCCGCCGGCAAAGACACGTGGTCGGGTTCGTGGAGAGTCGGTAACCACGGCGGAGCGTGTGGAACAAGCCAAAACAGAGAGGCAAACGAAACAGATTGCAAAGCGTCTCAAAACGTCAAAACCAGGATTTGCACTGAAACCAGAAGAGGGAGAAGCACGGGCAGAATATGTCAAGAGGGCAAAGGAATTTTACAAACGTTATCAGCTGGAGGAAGAGGTGGGTCAGCTACCCTATTTGAAGCCACCTGAGTTTGATGATGAAGATGAGTAGGGGGGCTGTTAACTCTCTGGGCTGCGCCCCCAGTTTTTGCTAGGCATATATAAGAGATGTCGTACGCCAGACAGGCTTATATGGAGAGCATGGGAAACATAGGCCAACGGCTTCAGGCAGCGCAGTTACGTGATGAGGGGCTACAAGAGGCCAAAGCGTCCTTGCTGGGGCAGCAGGATCAACTCGACGCGGTGGCGGGTGAGCTGCCGGAGAAGAAGGATGAGAGCGCGATGGGGATTAGTCTTGGCTCAGCAGGTGGCTTGAAGGCGATTGTGCAAAAAAGTATACTGCCACGTCTAGCAACGCGAGCTAAGGCAGCGGCCGCCGCTAAGTTTTCTCAGGTGATGGATGACTCATTGAAGGCTGCACGTGGTCGTGGTCTAAGGTTATTCAATCCAGATGAGTTGACACGATTTCAGAACGCGCAAAACACTCTGCGGGGTATGAGCGCTGATGCAAAAAATCGTATTAGGGCGAGTACTCAACCAGAGCAAGACAGACTCAACGAGGTGGCTTCTAATCCTGACGCCAATCCAGAGGATGTTCTACAGGCTCGAAGGACGTTGATGACGGCGGTACAACAAAGGTTAGATGAGGAGGGGCTGATGCCATCTGGTCGTCAACAGGCCGATATTGAAGAGCCCTCCGAATTGCCTGAAGCTGGACGTTGATGACGGCGGTACAACAAAGGTTAGATGAGGAGGGGCTGATGCCATCTGGTCGTCAACAGGCCGATATTGAAGAGCCCTCCGAATTGCCTGAAGCTTTCGTTGGCGAACCTGTTCCATCTACAGAAGTTATGACTACTGAACCTGCTGCACCTGCTGAGGCAGATGATATTCCAGATCCATTCCAGCCGGGTATGAGGGCTGCAGCTCGTGGGGGGGAATTTGGTGCGGACGGCGAATTGCCAATGGAAGTTCGTGCGCCAACTTTTACTCAACGAGTTGGCAGCGCAGTGGAAGGAGCGCAAGACGTTGCTGGGCGAGTTGGCGGGGCAGTTCAAGAGGCGGCACAGGCTGTGGCACAACGAGTTGGCAGGGCAGTCAATACGGCTCAGAGCTTGGGACAAGACTTTATGCAAGGTGTTCGGACACGAATTTCATCGGCAACGGCTCCTTATCAAGCCGATCTTGCCGGAGCGGCTCAGCGACAGCTTGACACTGGTACGATCATCAACCAAGATCATTTGGATGAGTTGGGTAAGCAATTTGGCATTGACACCGAGGGAATGGATAGCGATGCTGTGGATCTGGGAATGCGGAGCGTGTTGGGCGATGAAGCAACTCAGGCTGTAGCACGAGGACTGAGCGGAATCAGTGGCCTATTGGGTACCGCTTTCGAGGCTCTGGGCCCTCTAGCCGATGTGGCTGGACTTGGATTTGGCATTGAATCAATCATTCAAGGGGATAAGGAACAAAAGGAACAAGAAGTTAAGCAAAACCAGTTGACAAAGGCTGTGGATATGCTAGGCGCTCCAATGCAAGCCCCAGGTCTCGGCACAGCGCCGGTATTGGATACACGAGTTGACAGAAGTGGGGGGATGATGAATTTTTAGAATAGCCCACTACAAATTTTTAATCACAGCATAGGACAAGATGCCCGTGTCGCGAAAAAGCATTGTTGATGCGCGTCATCAGCAGCATAGCCTTGTCAAGGCACTCGACGAAACATCTGGCCTTCAAACATTCGTCCAGTCAACATCGCAGCGTCTCAAGGTTCAAAACGATGAAATCACGGCAGGAGCAGCCGGAACAGCCGCAAGTGCGCAACAGGTGCAGGTCATGGCTAATGATGGATCGGTATTGCGAACACTGCGATGCGACACGAACGGACATCTGGAGGTGAATTTCACGAACGAAGGCTCACTCAGCCTTGAGGCGACGCAACAGCTGGTCTTGGCTGATACGAATACGATCGCTGGAGACACGACCAGCATTGACGGCAAAACCCCTGCTCTGGGTCAGGCATTGATGGCGGCATCGGTGCCGGTGGCGATTGCGTCGGATCAGAGCGCAATCCCAGTTACATCGGGTGGGGCTGCTCTGGCGACCGAGGCCACTCTGTTGCTTGTTGAAGCAGACACAACCACCATTGCTGGGGCTGTCAGCGGCACTGAAATGCAGGTGGATATTGTCGATCGTGGCGGCGTAGCCACAGAGGCCAAGCAGCCCGCGCTCGGAACGGCTGGAACATCAAGCGCTGACGTGATTTCGGTGCAAGGCATTGCTGGTATGACCGCAGTCGTGGTGGATGGGTCGGCGGTAACTCAGCCTGTCTCTGCGGCAACTCTTCCACTACCTACCGGTGCCAGTACATCCGCTCTTCAGACTAGTGGAAATGCTTCTCTGACGGACATTGAGTTGAATACAGATAGCCTTGCTGTGGTGGGTGGCGGGGTCGAGGCAACTGCATTGCGAGTAACTATCGCCAACGATAGCACTGGCGTTCTCACTGTTGATGATGGCGGGTCAAGTCTGACGGTGGATGCAACTGCGCTGGATATTCGTGCGCTTACCAACTCTGATGTGGTGAGTTCAGAGCAGACAGTGCGTCCAGCAGGTGGTTCACACGCCAATCTATGGAATGCTGCTACACCGGGCGCATCGGGCAAGAGCGCCGCTCTTGATTGTCAGTATGCTAGTGTGGTTGATCTGTTTGGAGTGGTCGATGGCGCGTGCACTCTTCAGGTGGAGATCTCCCAAGACAACAGCAACTGGATCGCTAGTCAGTGGTCTTATACTGCGACTGGGTCTGACGATTTCCACATACACTTGTCGTCTGCTGCGCGTTATGTGCGACTTGATATGAGTGCTGCTGGGGTGCAGGTAACTGCTACTGGCGCTTTCAAGGCCTGAACCCCCCGCGCAAATATTCTACGTCTACAATAACTCATGGCTGATCGGGCAATCACGCAGAGAAGCATTATCACGGACACGTCTGGTAATTTCGTGTCAATCACGGGCGGGAGTGAATTGATAACCAACACACTGGCTGGTAACCGCAAGTCTCTTGCGTGTATTTCTGGAACGGCATTGGCGGCTGACACGTATTATCTGTTGATTGATCTTGACAACTCGGGTGGTGAGTGGCCGCATCAGCAAAATACGTTAATCGATATCGATCATCTGACGGCGAGTGTCAACTTCGCTTCGGGCACGGCAGAATGCATTTTGAGACTGGGTATCATCACGCGGATTGACGGAACAAACGCGGACATTTCTTATTTGTGGAACCGCCGGGTGGGAGTTCAGAACGCCAACGACGGTGTCGTGGTGTCTGATAACTTTCAGCCTTCGTCTCTTACGTTTTATCAGGACACAGGTAGCGTGGTTGGTGCGATCACTTCGGTCAAGGAGTCGGCGGTGGCGGCCATTAACACTGGAACCACTCTGACGAGCCCTGCCGGTGCAAAAACGCCAGCACTGGGAGACGTGATCCTTAAGGCGGATTACGTGGCTGACACATTTTCTTTTGATCTCACTGCTGTGTACCACAGCGAATAATCAAAACATAATGCAATGGACGAAGTGTTGAGTCATTATTTACCAGTTGAATTGGGAGACTTGATCGCAAGACAGGTTCACCAGCTCAACTTTCACCGAACGCTCATGGCGATCAAATACAATCTCATTTGGGTGAGATGTGCTGGTGAGTATTCGTTTTTAATTCATCACCGTGAGAACTATTATCAAGTCTTGCTTGATCTTGCGGGGGGTTCCACCCCGCACCCCAGAGTCATTAGGGGGGATCGTAAGGGGGCGTAGCCCCCTACAAAGGCTTTTGAGGACATAGAAAATCTAGGTAATTAGTAATAGAATGGGAAACTATCAAAGCGCTGCCGCCCAAAAAAAGCCTGAAGCTTTCACTAATCCTCGGCTTGGCACTGCACCCGACTACTTCCCGATTCCGCCGAAGGTGCTTCCACGGCCACATTATGGAGCCTCAACAAACGATCCACATAACACTCCTCTAGGGGGCGAGAGATTCGTGGGAATATCTCCCGAACACTACTAACCCGCCCACAAATTTTGTTGAGCGATAATAAGAGATGCTGTCTGCGAACGCTGGAGGCTCCCTGCCTGTTGCCAACTACTCTACGCGGATCATTAGCGATGCCGCTGGTTCTGTTTTCGATCCTCAGAACAACAGCCGTGTGCGTATCAACATCCCGCCATCCGTAGCGATGGTCGATCCCTTCAGTTCCTACATTCAGTGCGAGATGAAGGTCAACGCTCCGGCCGAGGCTGGGGGCGCCGCCTCAGGTGTCAACACCTTCAAGATGGCTCTTTCCAACTCGTGTGGCGCAGAGCAGATCATGCGCAACATTCGTATCACAATGGATCAGCGAGGAGTTGAAACGGTGCAGAATGCCAACGTGCTGGAGCAGTTCCGTCGTGCCTATGAGACCGACGTGGCCACCAAGGGTATTGACTCCGTTTTTTCTCATGGCAGCGACTACGTTAGCCAGAACCCTACTCCATTTGTCGAGGCGTACGATGCCGAGGCGGGGACGATGACCATGAACAACATTGCTACAACTCAGGTTCTTCGGCCGAAGACTTCTGGACTTCTCACGTCCAAGACGGGTCTGCCGCTGTTCCTGACTGGTGCTATGGCGATCGAGTGGGATCTGGAGACCAGCGCCAACGTGCTTGAGCCTGTGGGTTCTGGCATTGCCTCCAGTGTGCCCGTGGATAACATCACGTCGTCTGCTGGTGGCGAGATCGGTGGCGCTACTGAACTGCTCGAGGTAACTCTTCAACAGGCGACTGACCCCAAGTACGCTGGTTATTCTTGGGGCTCAACGAATGCCGAGGTGTTGGCTGGTAATCCCTTCGCAGTTGGCAACGTGGTGATCGTAACTCTTGAGAATGCTACTCTAGGCGCTGGGACTCAGACCTTTTACCGCCGGGTGAATGCTCTGACGATCAATGGCGGAAACGGCAAACTGCAGATCCAGCTGGATACGGCTATCGGTGGTCTAGGCAACGCAGTGGCTTGTACGAATCTTACAATTCAGGCTCCTCTTGGCTACAGTGGCGTGTCGGGCGTGGGTGGTTCTACCGACAAGGGCGCTCTTACTGCCTCAACTCAGGCGTACACCTACGAGATCAGCAATGTCGCCTATGTCGCACGTGTTATTGAGCTGCCTCCCGCTTACCGAGCCGGAGCGGCACGACGTGTGGCGCAAGACGGGGGCTTCCAGATGGATGTCATCTCTTGGTCTAACTATGTCAACAATGTTCTTGAGAATGTCAGCGTTCAGTCGCATCTGGTTCCCAGCTACCTAAGCCGTGTTCGCTCGGTTATTAGCATTCCAGTGGCTGCAGCGCAGACAGACTATAAGAGCGATCGGGGTGGCGCTGTGGGAAATGTGGCGACTTACCAGTCGGTCATCGGCAACCGGCGTGAGCCGCAGCGCCCTGTGTCAATTACTAACTGGACTAGCGACACCGTTCGGCAGTTCCCAGCTCAGGAGCATCTTGCCGAGCTTGTCAAGGCTCTGTCGGCCGCTGGGATTGACTGCAAATCGCTCCGAGCATTCCGCGAGAATTTCGCCATGGCTCGTTCCCTGTCGTACCAAGGCTCGAGCGAGTCGCTCATGGATAAGGGTTATCGGCTGGAGATGTCGCACCGCTCTAATGTCGTGTCAGCCAAAACGCTTCAGACGTTTGTCTGTTTCATTCGTCGTCTCGCGATAACTATGGAGCAGGGTCTCATGGTGATGGACTAAGGCGGGGGGTGCAACCTTTGTTGTAATTCTACGATCAAACAAAAATTTTCCACATTCAATCTAATATGGCCTCAGGCTTTATCAACAAGCAGTTCGTGAGTGTTGCTCCGGTTAACTCTGGCGAACAGGTGTTTGGCTACAGCAGCGGTCTTCCGCAGATCACTTTCCAGATGGGCTCTCAGGGTATTCTTCAGGCGGATGAGTTGAGGCTCACTGGCACTCTCAAGATTGTAGCCAATGGCGCTCAAGGCACGAACCTGACGAACGCTGGAACTGACGTATCCATCAACGCCTTCACGGGTGTGGAGTCTTGCATTGACGAGTTAGAGATTTCATCGACTGGCTATGGTCGCAGTCTGGAATACGTCCAGCATTACGGGCAGTGCAACGCCTCTGTCAACTCGGCTCTTCACAGCAAGAGTATGTATGACAGCCATCTCTCGCACGAACAGGGTTCCCTAGGCAGCGGCATCTGCACGTCGCAGTCGCTTACCAACTCGCTTGACGATAACCCTCTTGGCGTGTCTCTTGCGGGACAGCGACAGGCGCAGATTATTGGCCTCCGATCGGTTCTAGGCAGGGAGTTCTCATGCCGTCTAGTTGCGGGTATGTTCTTGGGTGGCTCTGAGCTCTCAATGAACGATCTTGGCGGCCTGACAATCCGACTCAAACTCGCACCGAACGAACAGGTGCTGTTTGGCGCTGCCGCAAGTGGGTATCACTATGAGATCCACAACCCCCTTCTGATTGCTTCGGTCATGGTTGAGTCGCCGGAAGCCGAGGCTGCCCGGTTGGCTAATCCGCAGCCGCTGATTCCATTCCTCCAGTACCAGTCTTATTACAACAACATCATCTCTACTGATTTCAGTGTGGTTCACCGCACCAATCTTGCTGCCGTGCTCTCTTCATTTACGCATTTTGTCCCGTCCTCGTATCTCAACAACTACGCACAGGACGGCTACGCCCAGTACAACCCAGCTATCAACAACATTACCTTCCTCAAGGACGGACAGCGTGTTCCGCTCACGTATGAGATCCTCAATGATCGCGACGCACAGGCAGCGAGTGAGGCGGTGCAGCCATCAACCAACCCAGTCATCCTCTACAACTATCTGTCGGCGTGGAAGAGCCCGAATGCCTTTGGCAAGTCATCGGTCAACTCGCTCAACTCTGGCTGGACGGCTACGAGCGGCGGCAACGGAGTATTCGGGGTTGGTTGCTCGTACGATGTCGAGGGCTATGGTGTGGGTGCTCGGTTGTCAACTCTTGGCTTCAATATCAAGTCCAACCTGTCGCTGCCGTCGGCTCCGGGCACACAGACACCATTCAGCGCATTCACGTTCTATCTCTGCAAGTCGGCGGTTCGTGTGGATCGTCAGCAAGGCGTGATGACTTCGGTGTAAGTAGGGGGCTCCGCCCCCCTACGACCCCCCGCGGAATGATCCGCAACTGTGTAGCGGGGAGGTGTAATGATTAAAAACTAATCTAGGCTATTAGCAATGGACGGAGTTGACGCAGCCCCTCAGGTTGATCAGGTGCTTTCTGTGCAGTTGATTGACGAAAACCGATTCACTCGAGTTGAAACCGTCATTCTCAATGCTGACAGTTTCAACACCGTCGGAACACGAGCCATTGCCCGTTTCACCGTGGTTCCCAAGGGATCCGTTCTTGCCCCAAACACCAAACTCATTTTCAAGGCTACTTGGCCTGACTTCAACCCTGCAGCGGACGCTGGGGTGTCTTTTCCACGCTTTCCCGGCGCTCTTACCAGCATCGCCGAGGCACGGCTGTTCTGCGGTGGTCTCATCGAGCAGACCCAATTGGCTGGTCGCAAGGCATTTCTCGAGAGCCTCGCCACTCCTTACGATGCTCAGAACGAAATTGTGGATGTTCTGCAGGGCGGAAACCACGGCTACACCTATGATGCTGCGGGTCTAATGACCCTCACCAGCGATCCAACCTACACGGAAGCCGGTTACCGTGGACTGACCGCCACCTCTTCGGCGACGCAGGAGGTGCAGGTTCCGCTTGATCGTCTGTTCGCCACGCTCAAGGATGTCCTGCTTCCCACGTTCCTACGCGATCCTGTGGTGGTCGAGCTGGAGTGGCGGCTGGATGGCGATCAGATTTGCTGTCTCGCGGGTCAGGCCAAGCCCGGCGCTATCGGCAACATTACCATTCACGAGCCTCGTCTGATGTGCGAGTATCTGGTGTTGCCTGAGCCGATGCTCGAGGCCATGCGTTCCAGCTTCATGTCGCCAGATGGAGTTGTCTATCCCTTCCGGCAGTCCAATCTTGTTATTAAGAACGCTGCAGCCATTGCTGGAACTGCCGCAGCCTCACAGACTAACGATTTTGAACTTGGCTTCGCCAATCAGCGTGTAACTAAGCTGATGATCCAGAACGAGTTGCCCTACGCAGCCAATCAGTTGCTGGGTGTATGCAAGTCTGATGGCATCTTCGGTCTTGAGATGAATGCGTTTGTCAACAATCAGCAGATGTTCAACAGGGATGTGTCGCTGATGAGCGATTTCTACACCTACCTCTCGCAGACGTATGGTGCCTCGGCCAAGATCCCCGCCAATGGGTATGAGTTGATCGGTCAACTCGCGGCTAACAACCCCGTCAATGATAACGTCATTCAGCCGTCCGTGGATGGAGTCGCTGAGACGGGCACGCAGGAGTTCCTCCAAGGCAAATTCCGTCCTCTAGGCATCAACTTCGCCCAGCAGCGTGGCAATCGTGATGATCCATCGAACGCTCTCTTGATTGGGGACGCTCCGATTGTCGTGCGAATGAAGCGTACAATCCCAGCCAACGGCGGAACGACCGCCCGAGGCGAGGCGGCTGTGGCGGCACAGCGTGGAGCACTGACAAGCCAGTTCTTTGTTGAAACCGTCAAGATGATGCGTATTGCCGATGGACAGGTCATGATCTCCGAGGCGTAGGTGCGTTCAAATGGGCTTAGACAGAATATCTAGGCTATAGTAGAGCACAATGGTTAAGACTAGCGCACTTAAAACACAACAGAGCGTCATCAACGCCTTTCTTGCCTCTGGATCTCGTGTCAAACGAGCTCAGTTCAAAGACGGGCGTTTCACGAAAGCCTTCCAGACTTTCAACCTCCGATTGATCCGCCAAGGAAGCGCATCGTGGTATTTTGACCCCGATATGCGTGTGGTCGATCGCCAAGTCGTTCCAAGAGTTTGGCTCGGAACCGCTACTCTTAACGTTAACGTGATTTATCAAAGTGGTGAGTCATCCACTATTGTAGAAAACGTTAACGTTTCTACTTCTGGAAATAAGCAGTCCGCCCAGAACGCCATCAATCGCGCCGTCGATGAATTCATCCACCATCTCCGCACCCGACCCTCACCAGTCAAAGAGGTTCTCGCACACCAAGTCTCCAACGTTTCCATCGTCGAGCAAATCGGGCATCAAGATCTGATTGGGAACGGCACTCAAGAAATCCTCACAGGATACTTGGACGGACGTGCTTTTATGCCTGAGGGTGTCAGTTATGGCTGCGCCTATTATGCTATCGAACACCGCTATGGACGCATCAAGGGCTGGATCAAACAGGCCAAAAAGCACGTCGTCTTCAATCTATTCAATGGCACACAACATGCGTCTTGGGATGATGTAGTCGCTAATCAGCCGGATACCCATGCCGATCGTCTCCGATACTATGGTGTGAATTGCTCTCAGCTTGTCAAGTGGGGAGAATATACAAACACAAGCGTCTATGTTATTGATGAAATGCTCTGCAAACTCGCCTGTCATTTTGCTGTCAATCCTCGCACCAATCGTCCTCTTGCTATGCTAATCAAGGACGGTCATTGGTATCTGCTTGAGGATAGCAAAAAGTTGCATAGTCTGGGCGCTCGTTTCTCGCCTTATCGGCTGACTGGAGAGCCCAAGAAGGATTCGGAGCAACCAGATGAAACCCCCGAGACCCCTGCTGAAACTTTTGTAGAACTATCCGAGAGCAGAGCATGGGATGAGCTTTGCAGTATCGTCAGCAAGAGCGGTGTGCTTCCAGATCAAAAGAGCATCAAGCTCGATGGCCGCGGCAAGATCTTGCAAATGAAGATTGCTGACACAACCTATATCGTTAAGACTGACTCTCAGCGCTTTGGAAAACGCTTTTGTGAACTCAATGACACTCCGTGGAACGGCGAAAGTCTGAATGCGATAATTAGTCAAATGGTGGGTGAGGAACTCGGCACCTACAAATCGTCTCCGCCACCAAGCACCACTGAGCTGCTGAATGCCAAAAAGGATTTCAATCACTATGGCCCAACCCCACACTTCTTTGAGATGCTGAGCAAAAGCAACAAACTCCCAGCGGACTCTTATTGCTACGACATTCGCAGTCAAGACTACACCAGCATGGTGCGCCCCGCCGAGCCGTGGTATGTAATGGATTTCAAGAGCATTCCCACGCCTGTTCCTCAGGGCGAATTGCCCTTTGGCTTCTATTATATCAAGACCGATGATATGCGGATGGCGGTCGGCTCTGGTCTATACTGCCGCGCATTCACTCTCAAAATGCTATATGAACGCCTTTGCACTCGCGAACAACTACTCTACTATATTCCAGTAAAGACAAAAAGTCATNCAGCCNTTATGCGCCTCTTCAATCGCATNGATGCCGCTACAGAAACAGACAAAACTCTTAACAAGATTGCTCGGAANACTGTCGCAGGAATTCTNGGNATGTCAAAAACTAGCCGCGGCTTTGGACGAATGGCGCGGTTCGAGAACAGCCAAGAGGCTATGAACTATTTCGTTCGCTACCACGCCCAAAAGCCAATCTTTACGCCCAACACCGATCAAACACACATTCTCTATGGCGATCTTCGCTCTTACACCCGCACCACACACTATCTGCCGATGTACTTTCAACAAATCCAGTTTGGCTTGATGCGACTCTATCAGCATCTCAAGCCTTATTGGCGACAAGTGGGTTTTCGCAAGCGAGACGCTTTTACCATCATCGGCGAACACATACCGCCGCCGCTAGGAGATGACATCGGACAATTGAAGACTGAGGATACACCCGTTTGCGCTCTTACCATCAAAAAACTGAATGTCGTTCCTGAAGCACCCCCTGTTCCGATCCTGCAACCAAAGTGGACTAACCATCGTGGTCTCATCAGCTCCGATGCTGAAGAGGTGTTCGCTCTGCTGAAAGAACATCAAGGGTGTGAGATTGATGCGCCCGGCGGCTACGGCAAGACCTATCTCGCTAACAAAGTCATCGAACTCGCAAAAGAACAAGGATGGCGTGTCGCTTGTGCCGCATTCACCAACAAGGCTGCGAACAATCTACACGGGACTACTATTCACAAACTATTCGGTATGGGAATAACAGACACCACGCCAGACCTTAAAGTGGTTAGCGGACTGAGTAAAGCCTATGACCTGATTGTATTGGACGAGAAGAGTATGATACCAGGAATGTGTTGGTTCGCCATTTCTCAGCTCACGTGTCGCGTTATGATTGTAGGCGATTGGCGGCAGATCCCACCCGTAGGTGAGCAAAAATACAATAGGCATCCAGAAATCCATCGCATCTGCAAAGGGCAGCGAGTCATTCTTAAGCGTGGCCCAAACGTTAGGTATGATCTAGAACTCGAAGAGGCCAGCAATAATGTGATGACTCATCCGATCAAATTCAGCAAGACAATTACTGATCGCAACATTTGTTGGAGCAATCGCTGCGTCGTTCGTGTCAATGAGCTTGTGCTTAGCAAAAAGATCGGCGCACGATGGTCTGCACCTGCCACGCCAGAGGCATGGAAGGATATTGGCGGCGACAAGGCCGCGTGGGCTGGTAAGCGGTGGGATGTTATGATCGGGCAGCCACTCATCGCTGCCAAGCACATTGGAGACAACATCCCCAAAAACGAATTGGTGATTGTAAAAGGCGTGGAAGACAAACAGATAATACTTGAGGACGATGTTCGTGTTGACATAAAACAATTTTGGGATAATTTCCGCCCAGGTTACGCAGCTACGACCCACAAGGCACAGGGAGAAACCATAACAGAAGACTACTCAATCTACGAATGGAGCAGGATGGACGAAGACCTTCGATACACAGCCATCACTCGCGCTAAGTCCCTCAAACAGATCCACTTTCACTGATTTGCTGCATTACCCACTGATGCTTGGCGCTCTTGCGGTGCTTAGTGAGATTGCCTCTGGTTACGATGGATCCGCACTCGCAATGGACTTTGACTTCTTGCCATTGCTTCTTTTGCTCGGCCTGTTTCTCTTTGTTGGCTTCTCGCCATTGCTTCTGTTGTTCGGCGATCTTCTCCTTGTTGGCTTGGTACCATTCCTTTTGATATTCAACCATGCCACCCGCTAGCGCACAGGCAGCTGGCTTTTGGCAGTTGAGTTGAGGCTTGAGCTCATCAATCCAGTGCCGCTCCCTGATCTCCAACTCTTGCTTGGAAGCACACGACCACTGCTCGATCGGTGCCACCTCCCAATCGCTCCAGCCTCCGTTCGCACGTATGTACTGATAGACGGGGCGGTTGTGCTGAGTGGAGTTCGGGTTGCAACAACTCGACTTGTGGGTGCTACGGCGCTGACGCAGGTTTGTTGTTGAACCAACGTAGCAATCGCCTGTGCCGTCTCGCCGTGCGATTTTGTAGATAACACCTTTGGAGTAGTCCACGGGGCCTGGCATCAATGTATTGGAAGGTCTAGGATTGTCTCCAAATATATTTTGACACCTGCGAAAGTCAAAAAAATTTAATCTCGTGGGTTATTAATGCCGTTGAGAAAGAAGAAGCCCACTCCAAAGCCACCAACACCTCCACTTCCACGCCGACACCCAAAACCAAAGCAGAAGCCCCGATCCGCTAGGAGAGGACCGGCACCTCCAAGGCCCCCAAGGGTCGCCCCTGCGGTGCCTTATGCTACCTATGACCGGCACGGGTATGTTAACAAAATGGGGAGGGTGCACCCGTTCGTCCACCAGCAGCAGGTGGCGGCCAACAGGGCACGGAACCCTTACAACCAGGCTGTTCCCATGGGTGGAAACCAGCCACTTCGGCTGACAACACTTGCCGCTATATCTTTGCCACATCATCTTCAAGGCATTCATCCGCACGACATCCCAAAGAGGAGGTGATTATAGTTTTTTGTTATCCAAAGTAAGATGGTCTCGTACGAGCAACTGCAGAAGATGAAGGTCAGCGAGTTGCGATCAGCCGTGCGGACTTGGCAGCACAACAACCGCATTCGTGGGTATAGCACGATGAAAAAGGCGGATCTCATTGATGCAATCCACAAGGAGATCGAACTCGGCCAGCCGCTGCAGGACTCACTCGAGAAGCACATTCGTTCTAGGCTCCCTAAGCCCGTCCCGAAGCCCCGTCCGTCCCCTCCAAAACCCAAGCCAACGCCCACGCCCCGCAAGGCTGCGCGTGAGGAATCTGTGCTGCTCGATGAAAAGGTTGTGAAGTTTCGCCCAGGCGCTCTGCGTCGCCAGATGCGGCTCAAGCCAGATGAGAAGTTCACTCGCAGTCAATTGCTAAAGATCGCCGAGGTGCCGACAAACAAGATGTTCCGTGTCTTTGGTCGTGAATACAAGGCAACGCCTCTCTTGAAGCAGAGAGCGGCGTTCGGTGCGACACTCATGAAATGATGGTAGTTGCTGCGGGAACTCGAGAGATTGTTTATTATGAAGACAACATAGCACAATGCCGATCTACGCCCAATACAAGTATCTAAAAGACGACGACTATATGACCCCTCGCAGTGCTATCGCAGACATCGCCGAGTTGATGCCTCGGGAGGGAGTTGTGTGGGAGCCGTTCTATGGCGATGGTAAGTCGGGGCAGCACATACGAGAACTGGGGTTCAAGG
>JGI10211J14876_10000294_pt1 | contig 21113 bp, 22 predicted proteins | sample Etolagsediment_FD_14876 | JGI IMG/M metagenome (IMG submission 14876)
CCTCGTCGCTCATAAGACGGTGACATTGTAGCCTGTAATCGGGGTCGGCGTGCCATCGGCTCGAAAAATCTATCCCGCAGTACTTGTGAAACCAGGATGGATTGAAGCCGGCTTCCGGCCGCATAAAGGGTTCCGTGCCATCTACCGGCGTCCGTGTCGGGGGAGCGCCGAGCGCTATGTAGTAGCGGAGTTGATGGCTGTTTGTCAGCTTGCGATGACCCATAGAAATTAACCTGCCATAAAAATTAACCTGTACTACCTTATACCCGGAGGTTGCACTGCAACACGACAATTGCTGCTGGACCTTGTGCGATTTCTGTCATTACCGCTCAATTCTACCTGCTCCGTGGGGACCTCCTGTCTAAAAGGTGTAGGGTACGATGGTGCCACACACGGTTCTTTTTCTTATTTGTACGGTGCAAAAGATATTAGTAAAACAAGTAGTATGCTGCAAAGAGACTGCTTTGTCAAATAATGATTTTTCCGAATTGACAGATTTTAAGAGACGGGGGATGAGAGCTTTTCTGCAACTGCAATTTTTCTAAAGACCGTAGCAATCTCAGCGAATCTCTCTTTATCCGCTGTCTCTGCGAAGCTCGGAGACATTTCGGCCACAGTGTCCCAAAAATCAATTACTATCGATTTAGCGAAATCACTCATTACATACACTGTTTTCAAACAGATTGCGACTTTGCTGTCGTTATTAGAACTTTATGTTATCTAATACTTTCCGAAGCGTCTGAGCCGAGGATTCAAGGGCGTCTTGTTCGTCCTTAGAAAGCTGGGCCGTTATAATCCGCTCAACGCCGCTTTTACCAACAACACATGGCACGCTTAGACAAATATCATCAATACCATACTCACCCTGTAACAATAATGAGAGCGTTAGTATGCTGTGTTCGTTCCGTAAGATTGCCCCTGAAATACGAATTAAAGACAATCCTATAGCATAATACGTCGAGCCCTTGTAGTCGATAATGTGATAGGCTGAATCGCGAACCCTGCAGGCAATATCCTCATGCCCCTTTTCAGAATCGCAGCCTTGACAGATGATGCAATAGTCCTTCATAGGAATACCGGCGATGTGTGTCATACTCCAGGCAGCAACTTCGCTGTCCCCGTGTTCACCGAGAATGTAAGCATGAACGTTTCGTGTATCAATACCACAATGCTGGCTTAACATAGAGCGAAAACGCGCACTGTCAAGGACGGTTCCTGAGCCGATGACACGCTCGCGGGGCCAACCAAGTCGTCTTAAAGCCACCTGAGTTAGTGCATCAACCGGATTTGTCACCATAACTAAGACAGCATCAGAACCACACTTTTTAATTTCATCGCAAATTGATTTAACTATGTCGGCATTGTGTTGAATAAGCTCAAGACGAGACTGGCCGTGGATTTGCTTGGTACCGGCCGTAACAACAATCAGGTTCGCATCAGCGCAGTCGGAGTAATCACCTGGACGAATTTCTACGGGCTGAACGAAAGCCAGGCCCTGTTCGAGGTCCATAATTTCCCCTTTGACTTTTCTTTGGTCAAGGTCAATCAGAACAATCTCTCCCGCAAGGCCGGTATGCATCAACGCATAAACGTAGGTAGTACCGACAGAGCCGGCGCCTATCACAACTACTTTTCTTTCTTGCTTTTGCATTTTTTACCCCTTTTGTGTGGCAAGCATACCTCTGTTTTTTCGCCATCCTGTAGCATGTTATTTTCCCTTCATAGAATAATCACCAGGTATCGGTAATTACAGGCATCCGGTTCAAAATGTGCCTGCGGATGCGCACTGGCCAAACCCCGTCATCCTGCTAATCGTCGATTGGCTCAAACTCGTCTTTGGCCACGCCACACTCGGGGCAGACCCAGTCGTCGGGTAAGTTTTCGAAAGCAGTGCCTGCCTCGACTCCGTTGTCAGGGTCACCCACAGCCGGGTCGTAAATATAGCCGCAGATAAGACATTTGTATTTTTTCATTTTTATTGCTCCTTTGCTTGTTTGTTGTTTAGGTTCTATGTTAATGTATGTTGCAGCAGTTTTTGGCGTCCTGCCATGCTTTATATTGCGGTAGTAGGCATAAGTCATCGGCTCACTGTTTTCGTTGAGCGTTTCGCAGGCGACAATTTTGGCGATAAATAATGTGTGGCTTGCAATGTCAATGCTTTCGGCAACTTCCGCCTCAAGAAAAGCAATGGTGTTATCCAAAATTATTGGTGCGCCGGTCTGACCAAGTTTGTAATTTACTTGTTCAAATTTATCTATGTCTCTGCCCGACCTGAACCCGAACTTGCCGATAAAGGGCATCGGCGCTTCCTGTGAGAGAATAGAGACGGTAAAGACCTTGCTGTCAGTAATGCACTCGTGAGTCAGACTTTGTCTATTGACGCTGACCGCTACCGTCGTCGGCTCGGGGGTGAGCTGAAATACGGTATTGATGATACAGGCGTTGAATCTTTCATCCTTTTTCGAACTGAGGATACACATACCGTAGCTTAATTTGAACAGCGGTTCCAAATTCAGCATTTGCGCTTCCTGAGGCACTTTCGTCATCGGGAACTTTCGGAGGCCGAAACGTATTCGGCTATTTAAGAGCTTTCAATTGTTTGAGCAGGGTAGTAATATGGCTTAGTTCTTCCAGGATAATGGCCTCGACTTTGCCCCTGCCGGCCCGCTCAGGTACGAGGTCCTTTAGGCCGAGATAGAAAAGGGCCGACTCCTTTTCAGAATTCAGAGCTATTTCGAGAATTTCCTTTATTGGCTCATTGCCCGTCAGTTCCTTTGTCGGGGTTATTTTGCCTTCGTAGCCACGAGCATCGGCCATTGCCTGGAGGTACATTGCGGACTGGTTATCAGGGTCGAAAATCATTTCTTCTTTTTCCCACTGACTAAGTTCTTTTCTCATTTTCTGGTAGGTTTTGAGGTGTCCATCCTCTATAGCAGCCATATCGAGCAGCATTTGCCTGGTTTGCTCATCTGAAGTGTTTTCGGCTGCTTTGCGATAGAATTTGGCACCATTCGTTTCGATTTCTTCGGCCATCTCGAAAATTTCGTCTGCGTTAAAGGTAATAGGCATTATTGTTCTCCTTTAGTTGTGGGCGGCGTAAATACTCGCTGGCCCAATTCGCTATCAATCATAAACACTCCACCGGGTGATTTTTCTACCATTTTCAGTTTTTGCGCCACCTTGTCAACGGATGATTCCTCTTCAACCTGCTCGTTGACGAACCATTGCAGGAAACTGCTTGTTGCGTGGTCTTTTTCTTCAATAGCGAGATTGACGAGGTTGTTTATCAATCCCGTTACTTTCTGCTCGTGTTTATAGGTGGCTTCGAAAGCATCCAGAGGCGAGTCCCATTCGGTCGGCGGCGCCTCTATGGCTTTTAATACGACCCTGCCGCCGCGTTCATTCACAAAGTCGTAAATTTTCATTGCGTGCATCAGTTCTTCCTGGGTCTGGACTTTCATCCAATTTGCGAAGCCGGGCAAATTGACAGATTCAAAATAGGCGACCATTGACAGATACAGGTAAGCTGAGTACAATTCTGCGTTAATCTGCTTGTTTAAGGCTTTTTCTATTTTTTTGCTTATCATTTTTTTTTACTCTCCTTTTCCTAATTTATGAATATTATAATGCTACAAACTTTTTCAAAAGCCGTGCTCCAGGGTGATTAGAGCAGCCGGAAAAACTAACTATGGCTTGCCTCAGGGTGTTTAGCTTTATTAAAGACCGCAAAGAACAATACACCCAGCAGGACCACAGCCGATACATATTTAATAGCCGGCGGCAGCATCCAGGCAGGGCGAGTAGCTGTTTCAAAGTCAAGGCCGGCGGCAATGTAATCGAGCAGAATGCCGCTTAAGAACGCACATCCTGCGACGGTTGCCAGATAGATAATCGCTGTTGTTCTGCCTAAAACTTTCCAGATGGTTACAAATGATGCGGCGTTGGTAGCTGGGCCGGTCATAAGAAAAACCAGCGCTGCTCCCGGCGTTAATCCTTTTAATATCAACGCCGCTGCCACCGGCACTGATGCAGTTGCGCAGACATAAACCGGTATGCCCAAAAACATCATTACCACCATTGCAAAAATCCCGGTGCCCAATTTTTCCGCGAAGTAACCATCCGGCACCAGAGCAGATATAACGGCCGCAACGACCAGTCCTATCAGCATTGCCTTACCAATGTCACGCGGCAGTGTGACAAAGCCGTATTTTAATCCTCTGGCAAGTCGGTGGCTGTTTCTATCACCATCGCAGCATTCATCCGTGCGTTTTTGTGGCACCCGGTTTTCATCTTCTGAGCTTCGGGCGAAGACGTTAACCAGGCTGCCGCCGACAATGCCGGTTGCGAACGCTGCCAGTGGTCTGAAAATGGCAAATAGAGGACCCAGAAGGCTCAAGGTTACAAAGATACTGTCCATACCGGTTTGGGGGGTAGATAGCAGAAACGATATGGTGGAACCCTTGCTTGCTCCGTGCTTGTGTAGTGACACTGACACGGGAATAACACCGCAGGAACACAAAGGCAGCGGCACTCCAAAAGCAGAGGCCTTGACCAGGGGCCATATACCTTTGCCGCCGAGATGCCTTTCTACAAGCCGCTGGGATATAAGAACCGAAAGGATTCCCGCCACCAGAAAGCCAAACAATAGGTAGGGTGACATTTCAGCCATAGTGTCCCAAAAGCCAATTATTATCGACCTGATAAAATCCACCGTTACACACCACTGTTTTTAGACTAAACCCTAACTTTCTATTGTTTCGGTCTTGCCTACATTGCCCTGCAAATCGTTCGTAACGTCTTCAAAAGACGTCTTCACGCCGCTGCAGGCGAGGGCTTTGCGAGCAATCCGTGTCAATCCGGAGCAGCAGGGCACCTCCATATGAATTACCATCAGACTGTTGAGCTTATTGGCCTTCAATATTGTCGCCAGCTTCTCGATATAAAACTCCGGCTCGTCCAACTTCGGGCAACCCACAACGATACTTTTATCTTTCAGAAACCTGTTATGCAAATCGTCCATCGCAAACGGCACACAAACCGCGCCCATCACATTTTTCTTCGTCTATTTTAATTATGTTCCGCATAACCATCTCGAAATCCCTCATTTTGAACTTTTTTGTTCATTATCCTCATCATGGGATTTCTTCATAATACCCAGGCATTGCTCGGCATATTTGCACCACTCGGCGCAGCCAAGATTTATTTTTGGATTAAGTACAGCCCGCCCGAACTTTCGGAACTTAAGCTTCGACTCGTCCTTGAAAAACTCCATCTTACTGTCGCAGCCGGGACATTGCACTTCGAAAATATAGTCGTGCTTCCAAAATCTCTGGTCTTGTCCGGGACATCTGACCATATAATTATCCTCACTTACTTTAGCAAATCAACGTCTTTACGCGCGAATCATCGTCAGCAGCATTTTAAATTTTTCCTCGGCGACTACAGCATGCGGCACATTGCCAGGCATTATAATAATCTGACCTGCCAAAACTTCTACATCTTTACCGCCTATGGTGAGCTTTGCGCTTCCTTCGAGAATTTGAACGACCGCATCGTAAGGTGATGTGTGTTCACTCAAATTTTGACCCTTGTCAAACGCGAAAAGCGTAATTGTCCCGATGGGTTTGTCGAGTATTATTTTACTTACGATAGAATCGTCCGAGTATTGAACGAGCTTTGCCAAATCTTGTCCCTTACACAAACATGCTTGTAACAAGTTTACCTGTTTTTTATCATTCATTTCGCTCAACTATCCAGGAATTGTGCCAATCAGCAGATTTTCGTTCTCCCTAAGATATTCGGACCTGCTGTTTAAGTCCTCTATCAGACACAAACCGGTATTCACCGGGTGCTTTCAATATTACGTCATTATTATCTACAGTTATTCTAATATCTTGTTCTGGCTTTCTTTGACGTATTACGTTAGCCAGCAAAAATGCTTTTTCGAGTCCATCGCCGGTTTGGTAATTTGCCACTTCATCGGGCTGAGCCAGTCGCCTGCCGTCGTAAATCGAGGTATTTTTCATTTGTCCGAGCCACGTGTATACTTCTTCTACCGACATTGAATCGGCCATTTGTATCGAGACGGGATTGCGTTCTACCGCTGCCTTGATAAATGGGGCCCAATCGCAACTCTCCATATCTCGATATGCATAAAAAGCAAGGTCCGCAGTGAGATTGCTTCGGCGTACCCCCTGCAAATAATCAATTACCTGTTCTCTGCTCTGTTCAACACCTATTTTAATCGGTTCAGTGTGCAGATAATTCTTGTCCAGAGCCGGCAGCTTGGCTTCAGTGTGCACAAAATCGGCCAATTCACCTACAAACTGCTCCGCATCAGGCATAACCGGCTCAATATACCTTGTTAAGGCCGTTTTGCCTTTGGGATTTCTTAAATCAACCTTTTCTTTTTTTATAAATTCTTCAAGCTCATCACAGCGAATTCTGCCGGGCAGTTGATACGGAACAAAATCTTCATCCGAAACCTCGGCAAGCAGTTTATCGTGGGTTCTGTCGGCTATTCTGTAATTGCTGGTGTGCTCATAATGAAACAGAACCTCTGCCTTTAAGAATTGCGCCTGCCCCCGACACTCGTGGCAGATTTGGAAGAATTTTTGGTAGTCTCTATTGGAGCGCAAGAGACTTGCAAAGACCGGCAACGTCAATTCTGTTGATAGATACGAGCCAAGCTGCTTGATAAAGTGTTGATAAGCTGTTTTATCTATTGTTGCGTTGTCGTAAACACAATGCACATAGCTGCTGCGATGTGCCACAATTGTAACGTTTTCATTCCGGAGTGCTCGCTGGGCCTTGTTGGAAATTTCGGTGCCGTTGAACCACATTGTTTTCGTAATGAGTCTTCTGTTGTTGGTTAGAACCCCGTCCTGAATGTCGATGAAGTTTTGCGAGTGAAGTGGCGTAAGTATCATATAGATATCTTCAAGTGGTATTCCGCAAACGACAAACGCTGCAGCGGCATACAAAGCTGCAAGTGATACACATTCCCCCGCTCTTTTTTCATAGCCCGGCTTGAGACGAAAGGCATCCATCGCCTCCACTGTTTCAGTCTTCCAGTACGGAATGATGTCGCTGTCATATTTATCCAGGCCGAAATGCCTGCGGATATCGACATCGAAATAATACTTGTCTCCGTGATAGCCGAATAGCGCATTGCTCCGGGCAATCTCCTCAGGCGTAATGAACTTCTCAAAGCGCTTAAGCTCTTTGGCTTTGCTGGTAAGGCCCCAGGTTTCAATGTCAAGATTAAACTCATATTCGTCCATTATGAATTGTTTGAGCCGCATCAATTTTTTGTAGCTGCTTTTGCCTTGAAGCTTTTTGAAGCAGTCCAGCTCTCGCCATCTCCAGATAATCGGGCTCATAATATCAGCCAGCACCACGCTGTACATCAACTCCGGAAACACAAAGATTTCCATATCTGAGAGCGTTATTGCAGAGGTGTATTTTTCAAGCTCTTCCGAATTCATTTTGCCCAATCCTCCCGTTGCAAACAGTACTCAAACAGCTCGCACAAGTTGCAACCACTGCGGTGTTGACCCGTACACTCTTCCAGTATGCCAATTCTCGACAGCGCAAAGTCATACTTTGTGGGGTCAGCCGGTTGAATTTCTGCAAAACTTTCTGTAATTTTTACCGCAGTTGACAAAGAAACCGTCTTACGGTCATAAAACCCTAAGAACCTACATAGTCTGCTCATATGTACATCCACCGGCGCAATTAGATTAGCTTTATCAATCGACTTCCACACTCCTGCATCCACCTCATCATCTCTGACCATCCATCGCAGAAAAAGATTGAGCCGTTTGCAGGCACTGCCTCTTGTGGGACTTGCCAGCAAATACTTAAGCCCCCGGCTGATGTGCCCGCTGTGCTCAGCGGCATAAATGTCCAAAAGCGAATCACAAAAATTCGACAACGCTGGGATAATATTCTTATCGCTGGGATTGTAGCCCTGAACAAAAAACTTTTCGATGCTACCGAACCTATTCAAGACAATCTGTAATAATTCCAGCAAATCTGAGATATCGTCTCCTTTTGTGAAACGATGCTTAAAATCTTTTAGCTTTGCTTTTCTTTCCTCATCAAAGTTTTGTACGAACTTTAAAGGACTATTTCCCATACGGCCTAACAAACGGATAAGACTTTTTTCTATCTGCCGTACTCTGCCGTAAGCAAGAGCAGATGCCAAAAATGCAGCGATTTCCATATCGGCCGGCTCGGAATAACGGTGTACGAACTGCAAAGGGTCGGGCTTTATAAGTCTGCGATGGTTGTACTTTCTGTACAGTCTTTCCAGGGTATCCTTTATTTGAGTGGTTCGTTTATTCACCAAGCACCGCTGATTTGAACTCGTCAAAAGCCATCTTTTCTATCATCGCGCCTAATCTCTGATGCGGCTTGGCATTGGCTTTATAATATTCAATAATTTTTTCGACTAATTCAATCGCTTCTTCAGTGGTAATATTTTTGACCAGCTCTTTGGATAATCGCGGCCTGGCGCCGCCGTTGCCGCCGACCAGCACTTTCCAGCCTTTCGGCATACCAACCAGGCCAATATCTTTTATACAGGTTTCGGCACACTGGTTTGGGCAGCCGCTTACACCAATTTTGAGTTTGCCGGGCAATTCCAAACCATGATATTTCTCGTTGAGTTCCAGGCCCAGAGTGAGACTGTCCTGTATGCCGCGTTTGCAGAATGTCGTTCCCGGACAGGCCTTAATGCTCCTGACGCAAAGTCCGACGGCAAAGCCGGGCGACATCCCAAGCTCCGACCAGATGCTGTCAATATCCTTTTCATCTATCCCAACAATTGCGATTCTTGCAGCGCTGGTAATCTTCATTGCGGCGGCTCCGTATTTTTCCGCTGCGTCAGCCAACTTTCGCAGCGTCTTGGGTTGCACGACGCCGCATGGAATATGTGGAGCGACTGCATAGGTTTGTTTGTCCCGCTGAATAATTGCTCCTTTTTCGCCATCCTGCAGCATTTTCACTCTCCCTTCCACAATCCGTGAATATTACAATATTCTCTGGCGCTGACAGAATCAGCATGAATACTAAACACCGCCTCAGGTGCCATCCCCGGCTCTAAGAATTGCCTATATGTGCTGCCATCGGCAAGCAACTCAATCCACTCAATATAGTGTTTTTCCTCCATCGGATGAGGAACGCTGCCAACCTTTACTTTGAAGCCGGAATCAATTTTTTCAATCACCGGTACGTGTTTTTCTTTGCCCTCATCCGCTGTTTTTTCGACAAGGTTGTTCATCGGTTCGCCGCAGCAAACCAACTCGCCGGCGCCGGCGTGAAGTACTTCTACGATATTGCCACACACCATACATTTGTATATTTCCAGTTTCTTAGCCATAATCTACCCCTTTCGTGATTCGAAAATTTCAATTTATGATTCCAAGCTCTTTGTGTTTGTCTAAAATTTCATCAGCCAGTTTGTCCAAAGCTATAAAGTCATTATCTTTTGGGAAACCTTTCGTTATTACGGGCTCTAATATTTCGACCTTGAGATTCGGAATTAAATTTGCTATTTGCTCTACCATTCTGCCTCCCCATCCGTATGAGCCGATAATCGAAACGAATTTTGCCTTTGGCCTGAGCGCATTTGCCAGAATGCAGGCGTACGCAGCCTGTGGGTGCGCACCAGTCAAAACCGTTGGAGAACCGACTACGATTGTAGCGGCATCGACAAGCGAGATTGCCAGTTTGCCGATGTCGGCTGCAGTAAGATTAAATTGCTTGACGGTGATGCCTCTTTCAATCAAAGCATCCACGAAATACTCAACCATTTTTCTGGTGCTGTCATGCATTGAAATATACGGCAGGACCACTTCGTTCTTGACAATGTCGCTGACCCAATCTTTGTAGGCATTAATAATAAATTGGGGCTTATCGTAAATGGGGCCGTGACTTGGGGCGAGCATATCTATTTGCAGATTCGCTGTTTTTTCGAGATTACTCCTTATCGGCGCTCTGAAGGGCATCATTATCTCGGCGTAATATCTTTTTGCGGCTTCGTAAACAGCCGGCGCATCGTCAACAAACAAGCTGCTTGTGGCAAGATGTGAGCCGAAGAAATCGCAGGGGAAAAATATTTTATCCTCCTGCAGATATGTGCCCATCGTTTCAGGCCAGTGGACCCAGGGCATGTAAATGAACTGCAGGGTTTTGTCGCCGAGCGAAAGTGTCTGGCCATCATCGACAGTGATGAATCTGCCCTCGTCTATGTTCAGCAGGTCTATGAGCATAGACTTACATTTTGGGTTTGTTACCACCTTCGCATCAGAATAGAGCGTCAGTACGTCAGGTATGGCGCCGGAATGGTCCTGTTCGGCGTGGTGGGCGATGACATAGTCGATTTTGTCGATGCCGAGTTGGACAAGGTTGTCTATCAGCACATCTGTTTTTGTTGGGTCAACAGTATCCAGCAGGGCGTTTTTTTCACTGCCCATTATCAGATAAGCGTTGTAGCTTGTCCCATCCGGCAGTGGAATCAGTTCGTCGAAGAGCCGCCTATCCCAGTCAATTGCGCCGACTGCATAGATATTTGGTTTTAGCTGCCTCATCTCTCCACTTCTTTTGCTGCTTTCAACGCAGCTTCGTAGTTTGGTTCATTCGTTAACTCATCCACTATCTCTATGTAACGGACAACCCCATCTTTGTCTATCACAAAAACAGCCCTGGCAAGTAACCGTAATTCCTTTATCAGCACACCATACGCAGCCCCGAAAGCAGCTTCTCGATGGGCTGAAAGCGTCTGGACATTTTTGATGCCAGCGGCACCACACCAGCGTTTCTGTGCAAAGGGAAGGTCCATACTAATAGTGAGCACAACTACATCCGGGCCCAATTGCCCCGCCTCTTTGTTGAACCTGCGGGTCTCAATGTCACAGACAGATGTATCGAGTGAAGGCACGGAGCAGATAATGCGGACTTTACCCTTGAACGATGACAATTTAACCGGTGAGAGGTTGTTATCAAGTGCTTCAAAGTCCGGTGCCGGCTCACCGAGCTTTACTTCATTGCCTGTCAAAGTCAAAGGATTTCCCTTGAACGTAATAATATCCGTTCTTTCCATAAGCTCATTTCCGCCTTTCTCTTTTCCGCATCCCGAAATCAAGGCTGTAACTGTTACACAAAAAATCACTAACCTGATTAGAGATCTTAAATTTCCCATTAAAAAATTTATTAGTTTACTCTTTTAATAACCAACGACATCCGTAAAAAAAGTAAGCCTGGAATTACTAAAGTTTTACTGTGTCTTATTTCGCAGTTGCCTTGACTCTGTCCTCCTGGCTCATGTCAGCTAATTTTGTGACCTCTTTAATATCCAGCCCTAATCCTTCCGCTACCCGACGGCCATATTCGGGATCAGCCTTATAAAAGATGGCAGTCTGCCTTAATTGGATTCGCTTTTGTGCGCCGCCAAGATGCGAGACAATGTTATCGATAAGATGATCTCGATCAACATCGGTCATAACTTTTCGGTAGAGATCGCCGGCTTGGACAAAATCATCATTGGGATGGGAATACTCATGGCGTGCTGCCATACCTGAAACCTCAAAAGGCGGTTCGCCAATTTCAGGCTCCGGTTCAGGCCCACCCATACTATTGGGATAGTAATTAGGCCCACCACCGTTAGCATCCAAACGCATATACCCATCACGTTGATAATTATTCATAGCTGCTGCTTTCGGAGCATTTATCGGTAAGAGTTGATAGTTAGGTCCTAACCGGTAGAGATGAGCATCATTATAGGAATGTATGCGTGCCTGGAGCATCTTATCCGGCGAAGCAGCTATGCCTGGAACAAAATTTCCAGGCGAGAAAGCCGCCTGTTCCACTTCTGAAAAGTAATTTTCAGGATTTCTGTTCAGAACCATTTTTCCTACCTCAATGAGCGGAAAGTCACCGTGCGGCCAAACTTTAGTGATATCAAAGATATCAAAACGATAATCTTGGGCCTGTTCTGGTGTCATTATCTGAACGCAAACTTTCCACGATGGAAATTTGCCCTTTTCGATTGCCTCACGCAAATCGCGGGTAGCATAATCAGGATTCTCACCTGCCATGCGAGTTGCTTCGGTGCGGGTAAAGTTCTCAATTCCCTGTTCCGTCTTAAAATGGTACTGGATCCAGAAGTATTCGCCTTTCTCATTATACCACTTGAATGTGTGGCTGCTGTAGCCGTTCATATGACGAAAGCCTTTAGGTGTACCACGGTCGGAAAAAAGTATAGTTACCTGATGAATCGATTCAGGCGTAAGAGACAGAAAGTCCCAAAACATGTCGGGATCAGGAGCATTTGTTGCAGGATTTCGCTTCTGAGTGTGAATGAAGTCAGGAAACTTTAACGGGTCTCTTATGAAGAATACAGGAGTGTTATTGCCCGTCATATCGTAGTTTCCTTCCTCGGTATAAAACTTTATTGCAAATCCCCGAGGATCACGTGCTGAATCAGCTGATCCTTTCTCGCCGCCAACTGTTGAAAAACGTGCAAAGACCTCTGTACGCTTGCCAACCTCGGACAAGAATTTAGCTTTAGTGTATTTAGTTACATCTTTGCTTACCTCAAAGTAACCGTGAGCACCGGCTCCTTTGGCATGTACTACGCGTTCCGGAATACGTTCACGATTAAAATGAGCCAACTTTTCCATTAAGTGCACGTCCTGCATCAATGCTGGTCCACGTTTTCCCGCTGTCATTGTGTTTTGGTCGTTATCTACTGGGGCGCCGGAAGCTGTGGTCAGAATGTTTTTTTTCGCTTTTGCCATTTTATTTCTCCTAATAGTTTTAGAACCCAAAATTCAAACTCTTATTTATAGTAGAAGCTCAATGACAATTATCTGCGACTTAGGTGTACCCATATTGCTCAAAGTTAATGGTTTTTCTGGTCCGGCTTACCAAAGTACACTGAATGAAATCCCTCCGATAAGCCCTTGAGCTTTTCTACGTTTGCAAGATCTGTCGTTTGCTTTGCCTCCATAGAAGAAATCAGTATCTTATGCAGCAAAATCAGTTTCTTTACATATTCATCATACTTCTGGCCCTCTGTCTTTTGTGTCGGCTTTACCCGCTGTGTCATAAAATAGTAAGTTACAATATGGCCAAGCTCATCAGCGTGTTCTTCTTTGTTTTGGACCCAGCGAACTATCTGGTTCATATTCGGCTTATCCTGTTCGGATAATTTCCTTATCTCATTCATTGACTTTTCGATAGTGGTAATGTGTTCTGCGATCATATCGAACCTGGCCTGGTCATCATAAATACCGCACGGTATCTGGCAGTGCGAATAAGCTATTGACGCCAGAAGCCCGGCCAAAATTGTTAAACCGATTATGAACGGCTTTTTTCTAATACGTTTTTTCATTTTTGTTCTCCCTTAAAAACGGTCCCGAATTTGAGATTTTACCAGCTTAAATGAACCTCTTTTAGTAATTAACAGCCTCCAGCTCATAGTGGCTTTGCGGATGAGCACAGGCAGGGCACACATCCGGAGCTTCCGGCCCTTCGTACACATAGCCACAGTTTCTGCACACCCATCTTACTGATTTGGTACGCTTGAAGACAGAACCATTGGTTATATTTTTGGCTAAAGCGACGTATCTATCCTCATGACGTTTTTCCGCAATTGCAATATTCCTGAAAACCTCGGCAATCTCGTTGAATCCTTCTTTTTCTGCTACTTGAGCAAACTCAGGATACATCTCAGTCGTTTCGTAGTGTTCCCCGGCTGCGGCGGCCTTTAAGTTTTCGAGGGTGTTGCCGATAACACCAGCTGGAAAAGCCGCTGCAATCTCAACCTCGCCGCCTTCTAAAAACTTGAATTCTCTTTTGGCATGTTCCTTTTCCTGGTTGGCTGTCTCCTCAAAAATCGCCGATATCTGCTGGTAACCTTCTTTTTTGGCCTGGCTGGCGAAATATGAATATCTGTTGCGTGCCTGCGATTCACCGGCAAATGCGGCCAGCAAATTTTTTTCAGTCTGGCTTCCTCTAAGCTCCATTTCACACCTCCCTTTCTTAAGAATCGGTCGCTAAAGTTCAAAATGTAATTACGATTAACGTTTGTTCCTCTCACAGGCGTCGCAAATCCCCTCGAGATATACGGTTTTTCGCAGCACAGTAAACTTTCTTCCGATATGTGGCGGCACTTCAATATTGTCAAAAGGTCTGTGGTAAAAATCAATAATTCTTTTACATTTTACGCACTTAAAATGCTGGTGATTATCCAGTTGGCCGTCGAATCTTTTGGCATCGCCCGAACCTTCCACGATGAAAGCTGCACCGATTTCGGCCAGGGTCAAAAGGGTTCTGTTGACCGTATCCAGCGAGATGTTGGGCAGGGTTTTCCTGACCCTGCGATAGAGCATATCGGCTGATGGATGCTCTTTGGATTTGACAAGCTGCTGATAGACTGTCGTCCGCTGCGGTGTTACCCGCAGTCCAGCCGCGCGACACTTTGTCTGGAAAGCATCCATCTTTTCCTTTAACCGGCTGTTATTAACGTTGCTTTTTAACACAGTTGACCTCCGCGTCAATCTTGCATTTGCTTTACCTTTCGCTATCGTTATCAATAACCTGCGCGCCTCGCAGCCATGGTGAAACTGGCTTCGATTATATCTATTGTTATCCTCATTGAGTAGCAAATTCCGCATTTGCTTAGCTGAGTACATCAGGTAAGCTTTCGACAGCAGAAGAGCACGCCGTACGAATCCTTATTCTTCGTAGCACTGACTCAACCAGTAGTCTGTCATTATTGCTAAATCGTTGGCATCAACGCTTTCGCTCATGTCGAGGTCGCCTGGGAGATTAGGGCCGGTCAGGAGCCAGCTATAGGCGAGAATTGAAAAGTCCACGAACGCGACGGGGTTTAGCCCGTCGAGATTGGGACAGTCCGAGTCACAAGCATTTCCTGTTCCGTCGCCGTCTGAATCCGTCTGAGAAGGATTGTAATCATTCGGGCAATTGTCTATTGAATCAGCTACGCCATCGACATCGTCATCATAATCCACGTCAACAGCGACAAGGAAGCCCCTCCATCCGAAATCGCCAATCTCCTCGCGCTGGATATTTCCGAGACTATCTTGTACGCGAGCGCATATCTGATACTGTCCGACCTGAGGGATTTCCCAGGTAAATTCCCAGTTCTTCCAGACGTTGGGAACAAAGTAGTTAAGCAGTTGGGCGGGTTCCCAGGTCGCGCCGTCATCTATACTTATCTCTACGTTGGTGATTTCTATTCCCTGGCCAGCGTAGGCCATACCACGAATTGTGTATGTGCCAAGCGCAATTGTTTCCCCAATCTGTGGTTCAAATATCCTGGTGTGAATGGGATAGTGATTTAAACCTAAAATTGGCGGAGATGTTGTAATTTCAATGTGCTCTAACCAGCGCGCATTCTGATAGCCGGCAATGCCGGGTAAAACCAATTTCAGAGGGTAGCCTTGCTCCGGGGGGAGTGTCTGGTCGTTCATGCCATATGCCAACAGGATATCGTCTCTTTGTGTTAGCTCATCCAAACTGTAGGGCCCCATCGAATATCCATCGATGGCATGGAAAGTGATTGACGCTGCCTCACTTAGTGGAGAGGTTTCTTGAATAATGGTATTAAGCGGGACGCCGGTCCAGTTGGCGTTTCCGATGAGCAGACTGGGCCCTATGGGAAAATAGCACTCCAGGGTTGACATTTCGGTTGTTGCCGGGTACTGCATTAAATCTTCCAGAGTCAGCGAAAGTGGGGACTGAACGGCACCATCTACGATTAAGTGCCAATCATATGGTACATTAGGCACCGTGCCCAGTACGAAAAATTCATCAATAGGTGTAATGGGGGGAGGCTCGAGGGAGTAGCCAATACTACTTAGATAACCGATAGCAAAGGTGATAATTAATATTAGTGCTTTCCGACATTCTTTGGACGTGACTTTTTCTTCAGACTTGTTCATACTAATCCCTTTCAAGCCGACATGAGACTTTCATTCGCGACTCCACTGGGTGCTCCTGCAAAGAGCGGTTTCTTGAGCAAGTATTGCAAGGGAGCCTTGTTCAATAACAGAGAATTTATTGTTCGCCTCTTGCTTTTTTCAGCCTCGCGGATATTTCCTGTTAGTTCTCATATATACTACTATATAGGAGTTACTCCTATTTGCAAGTGTTGTTCTTGGAATTTAAAAAAAATCTTTCTTGCTGGATACTGGTGCGCCTGGTGTTGGACAAGAAGAAACTACTCAAGAGGTGGTTTCTGGAGGACAATTGCGTAAGTGTGTGTGCGAAAAGGGCTTACTCGTGGCGCAGGGCGACGATGGGGTCTACCTTGGCGGCACGCATTGCGGGGTATAATCCGAAGATAATGCCGATACCTGCGCTGATGAACAGCGGCAATAGGATACTTGGGACAGTGATAACTGTTTGCATACGGGCAAAATGGGTTATCATAAGCGGTATTAGGACTCCGACGCCAATTCCGATGAGGCCCCCAATTGTGGAAAGGACGCTGGTTTCAATGAGAAACTGGCTGATAATCTGGTTTCTTTTAGCGCCGATAGCGCGTCGAATTCCTATTTCACGGGTTCTTTCGGTGACGGTGGCGAGCATAATATTCATAATTCCTATTCCACCAACAAGCAAGCTAATACCTGCTATTGAACCGAGGACGATGTTGAAGGTTCTTTTTGTGGCCTCGGCTTGTCTTTGTAATGCCAGTGGGACGTTGATGTCATAGTCCTTTTTCTTATGAAAACGCTCTATCATTTGAGTTATTCCCTGGGCGGTGGACTCTACGTTCCGGTCATAATCGACTTGTACGATGATTTGGTGCAGTTCGACCATCTCACGTTCACGGCCGCCGGCTGTCCTTCTGGTGGTAATGTCGCCGAAGTAATCGGCGGCCACCTCAATGGGGATATAGACATCGACTTTCTGGTCGGGTATTTGAATGTTTCCGGCCATTCCTTCTTCACTTTTTACAATCCCTACGACTTCGAAAACGTTACCGCCTATTCGAATTGACTGTCCTATGGTATGTTCAGTGGCCAAAAGCTTTCGGGCGCCATGTTCGGTGAGGATGGCCACGGGCGCCTGGTCTTGTTGGTCCTCTGGCATGAGGCGGCGACCTGCAATAATGTCTCTTGGCACAAGGACAAACCATGCGGATGTGGTTCCAACGACGCGCAGCTCCATTGCTCTCTCTCCAAGGCGCGATTCTTTACGCATAAGCTTTACGGGGACCGCTTGTTTTATCGTGTTAAAGCTTTCAACGACCCTGTCGTAATCCTGGTATGTGAGTCCGTAGATGCTCATATGAGAGTGGGCAGTGGTGGTAGCTTCTTCCTCCACGGATTTGATTGAGGAGATGATTATATTGTTGCTGCCGAGTTTTCTAATCTGCTCAAGGGCCTGTGCGCTGGCTCCTTCCCCTACGGCGAGCATTGCGACTACGCTGCCCACGCCGAATACGATACCAAGCATAGTAAGCAAAGAGCGCAGCTTGTGAAGGAGGAGATTTTCAATACCCGACAAAATGTTTCGGACAATCTTTACCTGGTGCATCAGTCGTCCCCATCAATTCGTTCAATCAAACCATCAAGCATATGCAGTTGATGCTGGGTATGTGCGGCAACGTTGGTCTCGTGGGTGACCATAATTATCGTCTTGCCCTGCTCATTAAGTTCCACGAGGACCCGCAAAATCTGTTCCCCTGTAGTGGTATCCAGGTTACCGGTAGGCTCATCGGCGAAAAGTACCTGTGGGTCGTTTGCAAGGGCTCTGGCGATTGCGACCCGCTGCATTTGACCACCTGAGAGTTCCGTGGGGAGATGATTAAGCCTGCCTTCAAGTCCAACTTTATGGCCTAGGACCCGCGCTCGCTCGGCGCTTTCGTGAGCATCCCAGCCCAGATAATAAAGGGGCAATTCGATATTTCTCTGGACGGTCAACTGCGGTATTAGATTAAAACTCTGGAAGATGAAGCCCAAATGCCTGAGCCGAAGCTCACTGAGGGAGTCGTCATTCATGGTACTGACATCCTGACCTTCGAGAATATAGCGTCCTGTGGTGAGGCGGTCGAGGCAGCCGAGGATGTTCATCATAGTGCTTTTTCCAGAGCCGCTGGGACCCATGATAGCCCAGAAGCTGCCGCGCTTAAAAGATACGCTGACTCCCGCGAGAGCTCTGACCTGCTGTTTTCCCATTTGATATATCTTCTCTACATTTTCCAGCCTGATTATATCAGCGTCGGGGTTGGGGGGCGATTGACTGAGCATCTATCTATTTCCATCCTGCCTTTTTTTTCGCATCTTTTCTCGTTCTTCGGGGGACATCTTTTCAAATCTTTCGCGCATTTTCTGTCTTTCTTCCGGAGACATATCTTCAGACCTGCGGCCCGTTTTCTGTTTTTGGCCGGGACCAATACGGTCTGTACCGGCCTTTCTTGGGCGCGGCGCGTTGACGTCTGCACGTGGTATTCTTTGACCGGCAGGCTGTTGGCCGTTGTCAACTATCTGCAGTCTGTCGTTTATGGTCCTGTAAATCGCTTTATCATCATCTCCGAGAGGGTTCTCGGTGGCGGTTTTTTCTGCGTACTGTTCGGCGGTGGCAAATTTAAGCGGGGGTGTAAGCAACACGACTTCGCCTTCGCGGAGGCCGCTAATAATTCGTATCATTCTGTTGTTGTCCAGACCAATCTCGACTCTGCGCGGTTCGAAGTTTTTACCTTTTACGACATACACGGTTGGTTCACCGGCGACCCTAAGGACCGCCTGGACCGGTATATACATGGCGTCTTCATGTTGTTCTATGACGATTTCCGCCTTGCAGCTCATTCCTGTGCGAAGGGTGGTGTCATTGCTGTCGACCTCTATTTCAGAGTTATAGACTTTGAGGTCCGGGTTCATCCACATGCTCGTCGCATCGGGCAGGGGAGCGATATTAGCGACTTCGCCGAGAAAGGTTTTTCCGGGCAGCGCGTCAACGGTGATTATCGCAGGAAGGCCAACTCGGACCTTTTTGAGACTTGTCTCGTGGATATCAACTTCGGCGTTAACCGATGAGCCGGTGGGTAAATATATCAACTCCTGTCGTTCGCGCACGGTCTGGCCTATATCAAGCGGTTCAGTGGAACTTCGCCAACCACCTCTCCTGGCACTGGTGGCATATATTACTAGGCCGTCCTCAGGTGCGTAAATCTTGGTTTTCTCAATCTGTGCCAAGTTCTTTTGCAGTTTGTCATCCTGGCGTCCATATTCCGACTTTTTAGCTTTGAGGTCCGCTTCGGCCTGCACAACGTCAGCTCTCGCTTTTCGAATTGCGCGTTCGAGCGCCATAGTGGCCTGGCTGACATCGCTTTCAAGTTGTGCGATATTTCTTTTGTAGGTGTAGTTCTTGAGTAGAGCGAGATTGTTTTTTGCAACTTGGAGTTCGAGCTTTTTCCTTTTCAAGGCTAATTCGTCGGCTTTTAACTCGGTCTGTGAGATATATTTTTCTTCGAAAAGCGTTTTAGACCAATCATATTTTTCCTGGGCGCGAGTAACTTCTTCGTCAGCCAATGTGATTAGGCCATTGGCTTCGTTGAGTAGGTTTGGGTACTCTCCCTCCTTGTATTGATTCGAGTCCTGCCTGGCAAAATCAAGGGTGAGCTCAGCGAGGTTGACGTCGCTTATGGCCTGATTTTGAACCACGGCGAAAGTTTCCTTGGCACCGATGTATGCGGCGTTGGTGTTTTGAACCTTGATCTCCTGGTCAATTTTGGCGTCCAATAACTGGCTGGCATCGAGCTCGACCAACAGGTCTCCTTTTTTGACAGGTGTGCCTTCCGGTATTAGGTAGAGAATAGACGTTACTCCCTCAACCTCGTTTTTTAGAATTAGCTGGTCGCGGGCTTTGATTGTACCGGACTCGCTCACGCTTATTCTAAGCGGCCCTCGTTTCACTACGAACGTAGCGAGATTGCTTTTTGAGTTGTTATTGGCTTTGGACGCAGCAAAAATGACAGCGCCGACGCCGATTAGAGCCAAGACTGAAACAGCGGTGATAAACATGAAAGGCCTTTTTTTGCGGAGGCGGATTATAGTATTATTTTTTGACATTTTTATTTTCCTTTGGAGAATATTCCTGCCATAGTCCTTTTTCATCAACTTTTAGCAGTCCCATATCGGCCTGCAATTCCAATTCAGCTACTCTGTAAGTTACGACAGCCGAAGTCAAGCCGTTTTGTGCTGAAAGCAAGGCATCTTGTGCTTCCAGCAAGTCACGAATTTGGGCTTGTCCGGCCTCGAAGAAAAGATTGCTGCTTTTTACCCGCCTTCGGGCCACAATTACAGAGTTAGCCTGAATCTTAAGGCTCTCGCGCGATTCAAGCAGGTTGCGGAGCTGGTTGCGGACATCGAGTTTGATTTGGTCCTCCAGTATTTGTACATCCCGTACCGCTCGCTCGAGAGAAATGAAACTATTGCGATAGGCGTTGCGTTCAGCGGTTCTTTCAAACGGTAAGTCAAGGGTGAGCAAAGCCGAGTACTTACCTTTGTCTGTTCGAAGTTGGGCGTCATCGTCAGTAGCTTCGCCAATTGAGCGCCCGCTACCGAGTTTAGAAGTTCCAAGGAGTGTAAGTTCTGCGCCCAGGGCATCGGCCGCCACTACCACAGCTCTCTGGGTATCATAGACCTTGCCGTCTGCGATTTGCAGATCAAGACGATTGTCAAGGGCAAGGTCTATGGCTACAGATTCGTCTATTTCCAATGGGCCGGCATCTTTGGGGCTGGGAGCAGCTAATTCGATTGGTGCATCTGCAGGGGGTGTTTGTCCTTTTGTTCCTGCCTCTTCTTCGCCCATGATATCTGCCATTGTTTTGGATGCGGGTGCAGTCAATTGCTCCAGTTCGGCCCTATCTAACTCGATTTTGGCATCCGGCGGCAGATCTAACAGACTCTTGAATGAGTCAAGAGCACTTTTGTACGATTCGGTTGCGCTAATCCAGCGGTTACGGCCTCTCAATTCGTTTTGAACCGCTTGGTCGACCTGTATCTGGGACAATCGTCCTGCCTCGGCAAATCTACGTGAACGGCGGGCTGACACTACTGCACGGCGGTAGT
>JGI10211J14876_10000299_pt1 | contig 20909 bp, 20 predicted proteins | sample Etolagsediment_FD_14876 | JGI IMG/M metagenome (IMG submission 14876)
AAAGAGAGGTATTTCCTCTTTACCAAGCCACCCCAGCGCGCATATTAGCCCTTTTTTCGAGCCCGTAGTCTAGCGGTTATGATGCCAGCCTTACACGCTGGAGATCCCCGGTTCGATCCCGGGCGGGCTCATCTGCCCTTTCTTTTTGCAAAAAGAAAGGGCCGGTTCCCCCAAAGAAAAAGCATTTTCGAATATTATTCTGTGTTTTATGCTACTTATTTGTTTTCTGCTACACCAATTCCTTTTTTAATTCTGCTTTTCTATTACGTCAAACATGGCAGTTGTTATCTCTCTTGGAGGAAGCATGGTCAACGGAACCGGAAACCCGGATATTCCATTTCTTAAAAAGTTCAAGTCTCTACTTAAGGGAAAGGAAAAAATTGGCATAGTAGTGGGCGGAGGCAAGGTTGCCCGCGATTATGTAAAATCCGCTTCAAATTTCTCTAAAAATCAGTTTTGGGCAGACAGCCTTGCAGTGCAGGCAACCCGCCTCAATGCAGGTTTGGTAACACGTGCATTCTCCGAAGAAGCGTGCCCCGTGGTTTTTCAGGATTTTGAAAGCGCTGCAATTGCTTCAAAAGAATACAGAATTGTAGTGATGGGAGGCACAATCCCTGGGATAACAACAGATACTGATGCAGTTCTTCTTGCCGAAGCAATGAATGCAAAGCGCGTAATCAACATCAGCAACGTAGATGGAGTGTACGATTCAGACCCACGCAAAAACAGAAAAGCAAAAAGGTTCAAAAAAATGACCTTCAAACAGATTCTGAATATTGCCAATGCTTCAGACACCCGAAAACCAGGAACCCATTTTGTATTTGATGTAATTGCCTGCAAACTGGCAGCCAGAAGCGGCTTCGAAGTGCACTTTGTAGGGGGGCCGAATATCGCTGACCTCCCAAAGGCTCTCAAAGGGCAGCCTCACCGGGGAACAATAGTAAAGTAGCATGATAAAAATGGCACGAGACAGAATCTTTGAAACAGTTGTAATATCCGCAGCAATCGTTTTCTTTGTAGGGCTTGGCGCAGGCCTTCTCCTGTTTGATTTTTTTACTCCTGCAAAGATGATGCATATGCAGGGAAAATGCGCTTGGGAAGGAGAACAAATCGGGGGCCCGGACATGCAAGAATCCTGCTGCCAGGACTTTTCCCCAATAAAAATGTGGCCTAAAAATTACCAAGGAGATTGTTTGGATACAGAACTTATCTCTAACTTTTCCGTGTGCTCCAAATGTGGAGATGGAATCTGCAATCTTGATACGTATGAAAATAAATGTAGCTGCCCTGAAGACTGCCAGTAAATAAAGTTAAAATAAGGATAAAACTCAAACCTTTTCGGATTTGAGTATTTTTGCAAGGTTCTTGTCATCCATGAGCTGGAATTTTTTATCCTTGGTGTAAGCATAAGTAATTTCCATATTCTCAGGCTGGATTTTTGTTTCACTGAATTTTTTCAGTGCATTTATAGAAACACCGATAGTCTCCATCAGTCCCCTATCCGGGGAATATTTGGTTTCAAGATACTCATCCACTTCCTTTTTGGCATTTCCAACCGAATCTGCATAATACCCTGTCATCGCCCCGCTAGGCTCGGCCTCAAAGAGTTCCGGGCCATTNGGCCCGATTCCTGCNACGAGAAGAGAAACACCAAATGGCCTAATCCCTCCATATTGGGTGTATAGCTGCATCACATCACAAACTCCCCTGGCAATTGATTCAGGAGAAGCAGGTTCATTATATGTCATCTTATGCCTCTGTGCATTGCTTCTTGCCAATTCCACCAGCTTTCTTGCATCTGCAATCAGTCCGCTTGCAGTAGCTGAAATATGGTCATCAATCTCGAAAATCTTTCTTAATGAATCAGAAACAATAAGCCCCGAATGGGTGCTCTTGTATGCAATAAGCGCTACTCCCTCATTCGAAGTCACACCTATTGCTGTTGCCCCTCTCTTTACTGCTTCCTTTGCGTATTCTACCTGGAACAGCCTCCCATCTGGGCTGAATACTGTAATCGTCCGATCATATGCCTGTGGTGTAACTCCATACATAATAATGCACCTCGCATTAGGATTTAGATATAAAGCTTTTAAACATGCCCATCTTCCGGCAATTTTTTGAGTTTTCCTAAAAGAGTTCTCTGGAGCTCCCCCAAGCTTGTTTTTGCAAGCTGGCCAATTACTCCTGCAGCAACTATCAGGGAACCAAAAGTAATTATTAATCCTCCCATACCACTTCCATTTAGGGCAAGCCCTTCAGAGAAAATGCGCGTTATTCCAGCTGCGCTTGCTCCAACCAGAAAAGAGGCTCCTAAAACCTTGCTCTGAAAGTTCTCTTTTGCCTCATTTATCCCCTCAACTATCTTCCAGGATGATTCAAGCCCCACTTTTGTAGAGAGGAATCTCATCTGCCCGGTCCTCTCAGCATAGCTTTTGGACATTAGCCCGAATTTGCACACTTCCACTTCCCTTGCTGCGCCTTTGGCAATTCCAGCCAAGGCTCTTGCGCTAAGGTTCCGGTCCCCATGCTCAAATGCCCACTTTAGGGCCTTTTCTGCGGTTTCCCGCTCTTGGATATTATTTGGGCCTGCCAGAATCCTCACAAATCTATCAAAGTATTTTGCTCCCAAAAACGCAGCAATTTCTCTCGCATATTCTCCATCTTTTTTTAGGATTTTTGCTATTGGGTAATCGTTTTCTTCTCCCTGCAGAATTCTTCTTTTGTATCCTTTGAGCTCCCCCAGATTGGCATAATCTGTAAATTCCGACATTTGGATTAGGAACTGGGAATTTGCTTCTTTTGTAAAATCCGAATGGGTTATTCCTGCAAAACGCATAATCTCCTTTTTTAGGAAATCTTTCCTGGGTTCTGCCTTTTGCTGCCTTGGAGACGCCCTTTTTCTGGAAAACACTTGCATGGAATGTGCTAACTGCCGTGCCATTGCTGTATTTGTAGGTGTGGTAACTTTTTTATGTATATGGGCAGCTTTATCAACAGCCTTTTTATTCTTTAATATTGAATTCTGCCCATGGAGCGGCGCATCCCATGGCATTCAATAAGCCGAGACAAAGTGCTAGAGCGTCTTGGGAGCCGCAGGCATGGCCTTACTGAAACCGAAGTTACAGAGCGCCTAGAAAGCTTTGGAAAGAATGAGATAGCCCTAGAGAAGAAGATTTCTCCCCTTTCAATTTTTCTGGACCAGTTTAATGATTTTCTTATATTCATCCTTATTGCAGCCGCTTTGATATCTTTCGGGCTTGGTTATGTGCAGGGGGAAGAGGAATACCTCTTTGATGCAGGCCTAATCCTTCTAATTGTAATCCTAAATGGAGTTTTTGGTTTCTTCCAAAATTACAAGGCGGAAAAGAGCCTGGAGGCACTCAAGAAGCTTTCAGTTCCAAAAGCTATGGTGCGCCGCGGGGACACGGCTGTTGAAATCAATTCTCTTCTGATTGTCCCTGGGGACATAATCCTTCTCTCCGAGGGAGACCAAATTCCTGCAGATGCGCGTATTCTCTTTTCCAAAAATCTTTTAGTTGATGAGTCCATCCTCACAGGAGAGAGTGTGCCTTCATCCAAAAACGAAAAGAGATTGGATACTGAACTTACCCTTGCCGACCGCAAGAATATGCTTTACAAAGACACTTATGTGAGTCGCGGAAGCGGGGAAGCAGTAGTTATAAACACAGGATTAAATACGGAAGTAGGCCTGATTGCAAAAGCAATGCAGAGCGCAGAGCAGCCCCCAACCCTTTTCCAGAAGGAACTCAACAAACTCGGAAAAAATATAGGAACGGGCTTAATCGGAGTAATCATCTTCATTGCAGTAGTTCAATTTCTTCTCACAACTATGGACCCCATAACTATTTTCCTGACTGCAGTAGCACTAGCAGTTGCGGCAATTCCTGAAGGGCTCCCTGCAGTAGTAACGCTCTCCCTTGCTCTGGGCACTATGCGAATGGCAAAAAAGAACTCCCTGGTGCGCCGTCTCTCAGTTGTTGAGGGCTTAAGCAGCGTGGATGTAATTTGCACCGATAAAACGGGTACTCTCACCGAGAATGCCTTAACTGTGCGCAAGCTCTTTGCAGATGGAAAACTAATCGAGGTTGGAGGGCGAGGACATTCTACCAAAGGGGATTTTCTCCTGGATGGAAAAAAGGCACCCAAAGACATCTATGATAAACTTCTCTGGTGCGGCCTTCTCTGTAATAATGTTGTTCTTGGAAAAGAAGATGGAAAAGACAAATACATGGGAGACCCAACCGAAGTGGCCCTTTACATTTCAGCAAAAAAAGCCGGAATCTCAGTAAAAAGTTATGCTACAATCGAGGAGTTTTCCTTTTCTTCCGAGCGCAAGAGGATGACTACCGTAAACAAGAAAGGCAATGAGTTTATTGCTTGCATGAAAGGTGCTCCTGAAGTAGTTTTAGAGCGTTGTACCCACATTCTGGAAAACGGAAAAGTGCATTCCCTTACCTCTGCAAAGAAAAAGAAAGTTTTGGAGCAAAATCATTTAATGGGGAAAGAAGCACTCCGCGTGCTTGCATTCTCCTACAAGGATTTGAAAAAGGGCAAGGTTTCAGAAAAAGAAGCAGAAACCGGCCACACATTTTTAGGTTTGCAGGGAATGGTTGACCCGCCCCGCAAGGAAGTTCCAGATGCAATCAAAGTGTGCCAGGGAGCAGGAATCCGCGTAATCATGGTTACCGGGGACAATATTGATACTGCCAAGGCAATTGCCCAGGAAGTTGGGATAACCGGAGGTGCCCTTGAAGGTGAAGCCCTTGAAGGAATGTCGGATACTGAACTTAAAATGGCAGTGGAAAAAACCAGCATTTTTGCCCGCGTTGCTCCCTTGGATAAAGAGAGGATACTCAAAGCCCTACAGGCAAATGGGCATAATGTAGCAATGACCGGGGATGGAGTAAATGATGCACCTGCACTCAAGAATGCACATGTTGGAATCGCAATGGGAATCAGGGGCACCGATATTGCAAAGCAGGCTGCAGACATGGTTCTTCTTGATGATAATTTTGCTTCAATTGCAGAAGCCGTAAAAGAAGGGCGCACAATATTTTCCAATATCCGCAATTTCGTTACTTACCTTTTGATGAGCAACTTCTCGGAAGTCTTTGTAGTTTTCTTTGCATCTCTGCTTGGGTTTATCCCAATTAGGGCTACCCAGCTTCTCTGGCTTAACCTGCTTACTGATGGTGCTCCTGCAGTTGTACTTGGAGCCGACCCACCACGCTCACATGTTATGGAGCAGAAGCCTAGGAAGAGAGGCGAGGGCATAATCAATAAATGGGTAGTAAAAGCAATTGTTTCAATAGGGCTTTTGGATACAGCTTTGATTCTTGCCCTATTCCTTTACTCCCTTCCTTTTGGAATAGAATATGCGCGCACAATGGTCTTTACCGGATTTGTTTTATCTGAGGCCACCCGTTTAGTTGTAATACGCATGAAAGACAAACTCTCCCTTTTCTCCAACAAATGGCTTATTGTTGCAATTGCAGCCTCCCTCCTCCTCCAACTCCTGGTGCTCTATAGCCCACTTTCAGTATACTTTGGAACTATCCCACTCTCTCTTAATGATTGGGGCATTCTTGCAGGTTTCCTTATCATGAGCCTGATCCTGGTTCTTGGAACATTCCACTTTTTCTTGAGGGATGCGGAGCATCCGGATGTGTAGATATGAACTGGCCAGAACACATACTTATCGGAGCGCTCTTTGGAGTAATCCTGGCGTTGCTTCTAGACCTTCCAATAATTGAATCTGCCCTAATAATTGTGATGGCCTCAATTTCCGCGCTTGTGCCAGATATCGACCATGATTCCTCCAAAATCCGAAAGATTGCCAACGTTAGTGTTCCCATTGCTGCAGTTGGTTTTGCCTTTGTTTCTACCTGTACTGAGGGTGCAATGTGCACACTCGAGGATATGCGCTCAGTAATTATCCTGGGCCTTGCAATTACGGGCCTCTACATGATTGTAATCACTTTCTTCAAGCCCAAGCACCGCGGGATTACACACACAATCTTTTCTGCCCTGATTTTTGCCTTGTTTATCTACATCTTCTCGGACCTGAACTTTGCCCTGGCTGGTTTTGCAGGGTATTCTTCGCACTTGATTGCGGACAAGCATATAAGAATTATCTGATACCTAATTCACTATGGGCTTAATTGCCTGATGATGAGCTTTGTTTCTGAACCGCAGGGGGTTGCACCCCCTCCAGTTCCGGTTCCTCCGGACTCCCCCGAATTATGGAGAATATTCCACTGAAGATTTTACGAATTATGTTAATGCATTCGCCCACTCGCACATTAACATAATTATCTCCAGTTGGAAAGTAGTAGTCGGACGCATCATTTGTATTTAAATATCTTAATCGCTATATTTCTCTTGCGGTTTTGCCGTGATGATGAGCTTTGTTTGCCTGAGCGTTTTCCGTGATTGGAATTCTGGCGGTGATGAGAAACTGGAGCTCTGAGAAATCTGGCGATTTCTTCTCTTCAGGCAAGCTGAAGATCTGAGGAGCGAAGCGACGAAGGCTCCGGTGTATTTGCGGAACGCAAATCTGAACTGGAGCTCTGAACACCACCCCTTTCTTTTGTAAAAGAAAGGGTCGGTGGTCCCCCAAAGAAAACAAATTTTGAATATTATCCTAGGCTAGGCGCACCCAAAAGAAAACGATTTAAATTCCAAGGAATCAATCTCTCTATGGCAAAGCAACTCAAACTCAAAGAACTAGCCAAAAAAGAAGTAATCCTCTTCCTTATTCTCACATTTGCATTCAGTGCAATATGCTATTACCTTGTTTCCACAGCAACAACCCATGACACTTTGCTTTTATACACAGTAATGCTGATGTTCTGCCCGGCAACAGGAGCAGTCCTAACCCGCCTCTACTACCAAAAGAACCTCAAGGGTTTTGGGTTAGGATGGGGGAAAACCAAATGGCAGCTCCTGGCAATATTCCTGCCAATCCTTTTGGGTTTGCTGATGTTTGGATATGTATGGCTGAACGGAACCGCTTCATTTAACACAGAGCAGGCCGCAGAAATGTTCTCCTTCGCATTCATCCCAACCCTCTTATCCGCCCTGCTCTTCAACCTGTTTGCAGCATTTGGAGAAGAATTAGGATGGAGGGGCCTTTTGGTCCCGGAAATGTCCAAGTTCATGAGCTTTAACAAATTAGCAATAATCAGCGCGATAATCTGGACACTCTGGCATTTTCCCATCATAATTTTTGGAAATTACAGTGGAGCAGGAGGGCTTGCATACTCCCTCATCGTCTTTGTTCCTCAGGTTGTAGGTGTTGGGTTCTTCATGGCATGGCTCCGCCTTAAATCAGGAAGTGTCTGGACCGCAGTATTCTTCCATGGACTATGGAACTATTTTATCCAGGATTTTTATCCAGCCCTTACAGTTGCAACAGCAGAATCTGAACTAATTACAGGGGAATTCGGTTGGCTTTCCCCAATTCTATGGATACTAATTGCAATAATCTGTTGGCATTATAGGCATCTTCTTCCTAAACCCAAAGCAGTAAGTTAATCCAGCCCCATCTTCACTCCTTCTATTTTTTGAATTTCATCAATATACTCATCGCACTCCAAGCATCCTAAGTATTTCCCGTCTTTTGCCCTAAGTGCATAATAGCGAATCAGTTTCATCCCCTTTCCTCCTGCCGGATGCCAGAAAGTTGCAGAATCCCTCTTCCCGCTTTTCATCTCCGAGAGCATCTGCTCGACAAGTGGTAGAACCTTGGGCGGGTGGCATTTGCGCACATTTTCACCCAAAACATTTTCAGGAATATCCGCAGTTTTTGCTTTATTCCATCCAATAACCTTGTCTTTAGCACCTATCACAATAATATCCAGCGGTATTGTTTCCAGAACCGCATCCAATATTTCTTCTGGCAGCTTTCCAATCATTTTTTCACCAGTTCAGATTAATTCCGGGCTCCCCCCAATTCTCTCGATAAACCTATCTTTGCGCGCTTCAAGCAAATCCAGAACCTTAAGTTCATCCACCCCTGCGCGCTTGAACATGCACAAACAATGAATCATCATATCCGCGCATTCATCCTTCCAGTGCCCATCCTTTGCCTCAAATAGTTCAGCAATCTCATCTGCATGTGCCTTCATAGACTTAAGAGTGTATTTATTTGACTCCTCTGGCCCTCCATTCTTCTTATCAGAAGCTGCATTAATCTCTTCGATTGTTGCCATATCCCTTCTATAAACATATGCATACTAAAACGTATTTCATTAAGGTGGCGTTAATGGGGAAAAAAGCTAACAAGCCAGCCTTTTTGGGTTTTACTTCCAGAGACCTAATGCAGATAGCCATAATTTTAGCTGCAGTAATATTTGTATCCTTCCTGTTCCTTAATATCGGCATGGATTACGAAGCCACTTCTTACTCAGGAGTTGCTGCCACTGAGGAATTCTCAGCCTGCTTAACTGCCAATGGTGCTACGCTTTATGGAGTCTCATGGTGCAGCCATTGCAACAGCCAGAAAGTCATGTTTGGCGAGCACCTTGATAAAATTGCCTTTGTAGACTGTGACGAGTACCGCAACCTGTGTGAAGCGGCAGAAATAGAAACATACCCCACCTGGCTAATTAATGGGAGAAAGCACCTTGGGGTAAAAAGCCTAAAAACTTTAGGGGCTTTAACTGGATGTGACTTGGAATGATAGGAATAATTGGATTAGGAAAATTAGGCGGTGCGTTTGCCCAGGGTTTCCTTAATTCAGGAATTCAGGTTCTTGCTTACGATATAAACACAGGGAAGTTGGAAGAAGAAGCAGTACAAAGAGCGGCATCTGATTCCGAAGTTTTAGAAAGATCCAGCATAATCCTACTTAGCCTAAAACCAGAGATGCTCTTGGAATTGCTCAGGAAAAACCCGAAAGCAGCAAAAGGAAAAATTCTTGTTTCTCCGGCAGCAAACCTCAGCTTAGAAAAGATGGAAGAGGTTTCTCCGTACTTAAAAATAATCCGCATAATGCCGAATATTGGAGCAAGTGTGGAGCATACTCCCATTCCATATGTTCTTGGAAAAAATATCTCCAAAGAAGAAGAAAACTCTTTCTTGGAAATGTTCTCCAGAATAGGTGTAGCTGCAAAAGTCAAAGAAGAGCATATGGATATAATTACTGCAATAGTCGGCTCCTCCCCTGCATACTTTGCCTATTTTGCACGGGCGATGCGCGAAGCAGCAAAAGAAGCAGGAGTCAACGAAGAAACAGCAAACATCCTCTTGGCACAATCCCTCTCCGGAACCGGTGCCCTTCTCTCCAACAACTCATGTGAAGAGATAATGGAAAAAGTAACAACAAAAGGGGGGGTAACTGAAAAAGGAATAAAAGAGCTTGAATCAGCCGGAGTTTACCTGGCTATCAAGCATGCAATCAAAATTCAATCCAAAAAAGAATAACCGGGCTAATTATCTCCCATCATTTCATTTCTCCTTCTTGGAAGCTGTTCCTTAATCTGAGAATTAATCTTATCCAGCCTCTTTCTCTGTTTTGCAGTGAGTTCCTTCCCTCCCAGTTTGTATCCATTATGGATAATAAAATCAATCAGTTCATATGCCCGGATCAGAATATCCACTCTTTGGTTTACAATCTCTCCCTTATTCTCAAGCTGCTCGCCTTCTGGAAGGAAGAGCCTTGGTGTATCATAAACAAGGTATCCCTTCTCAGCTCCAAGAAGAACCATCTCTATTGCTCTGCTTCTGGACTTTACAATCTCCTTCCTGCTCCTCTGGCTCCTGGGCTTAGCTGCTTCCTCCCTGTAGTGCTTAATTATTCGAGTAGACACATCCTCCAGCATAAGGAAAGAATCTCTTAGTGGCATGCCTTTTGCCCTCTTATATATCTCTTCAGGGCTTTCTTCTCCGCTCATTCCATATTTCCCATAGAAGTTTGGCATGAGAATTGGGTTAGGCCCCAACTTGAGCAGTGTAAGTCCAATTTCTCCACCGTTTTCTACAGAAACCGTTTTTGGAAGCATCGGCGCTTCCCTTTCAACATTATCTGCTGTGGGGGAACCCACAACAACTTCAACCTCTTCATCTGCAGAATCCTCTTCCAATTCACTCTCCACTCCTGCATCCGAGACTGCGGCTGCACCATTTGCAATCCAGTTTCTTACGCCTGTTACTAGAATGACTTGGCCTTTGGTAGGGCGTTTTCCCCCAAAGCCGCCTTTTCCATCCAATACCCCTGATGCTTCTGTGGCCACCTTCAACGCAGCTTCAAGGCCTTCATGTCCATGGCCNCCAAATTCCCCAAATTGCCTGGAGGCTCCCATAGCCATTACCATGATGTCCCGCACTAATGCTTCAGACATTTTGTGCCCAAGGCTTTTCCTGAAGTCCGGGTGGTCACTTGGAAGGATGTCATTTGCTATTGTCTTAGAGAGGTATGCAAATACTGCAAATTTCTCTTCATCATTTTCAATTTTTTTAGCAGCGTTATAGAGCTCCCTAATCTTTGGCCCTGCATTGTTTGCCCGGATATCCTCTACTTTTTCCAGTCCATGTGCTTCCATTGCCAAGCTGATTTTTCCCTCAAGACCGTATGGTTTTGGAGCGCGCTTAGCCTTCTTTACTGGTTTGGCCTTTGCAATCGGCTCATCATCCACAATATTATTGCTTTCTACAAGGGCTGCAACAGGTTTTGAGAATTCTTTTTGTGCTTTAGCTGTAGCAGATTCTCCCGCCCTTTCAGCTAATGCCGCAACACCAACACCAATTCCAGCTAATGCCGCAACACCAATTGCTCCTGCAGCAGCCAGTTGGATTTTCTTTGTATTATTTTTATATACAGCAATAACCCTCTCTCTCCTGTCCCGTATCCATCTTCCAGTTATATTATACCAACTATTGTACTCCTCGGCTATTTGCCGATTTAACTCATGGATTGCCTCCCTTCTTTTTCTATGCCCTTCTTGCTCTTCTCTAGAATCATAGACACTATCTTCTATAGGTACGTCTATAACCTCTTTAGCCTGCAAATCTCCCTTTCCGGCAAAGCCATATGCAAAAATTGCGGACATTGCTCTTCCAATGGCACTTCTCTTTTCTTCGCGGGCAGATTCAATTATTTTATCTCCAACTGTTTCAAGGGCCATAGGAGCCGTGACATCTACCTTTTCTTTATCAGTTTCTTCTCTCTCGGTTGCTTTGGTTTCCGTCAACTTGTTTAATGCAGCAATGTCCTCAAGAACTCCCTTGTCGATAACAACCTTGTCACTTATTTCTTCTGCCGTTTCAATGTCGATATCCTCTGTTACTTCGTCTCCCCTTGAAGCAGCAATGGGTTCTATCTTAAGTGTTTCTTCAATTTCTTTTTCAATCTCCGCCAGTTCATCAGGCATTTCAGGCAATGCGGTTTCCCGCCCAGGAAGGTCCGGCTCTTTTGCAAGTATCTGCTCCCGGGTCACCCTGGCCAATTTCTCCTCCAGCTCCAGATGCCTTTTTTCAGATAATTCCACCTGCCTCTGTGTTTCCTGAACAAGTGCTTCAAGCTTGCAGTTTAGTGCCTCCAGCGCATTTTCTTTTTCTTCCAATGCAGCATCCCTCTCCTTTACAATACCTTCCAAATTTCTTATCCTTGTTTGTGCAGCAGAGAGCTGCTCCTGGAGTGAAATGTTCGCTTTTTTCTCTCTACTAAGTTCTGCTGAATCATCCGCCTTAATTATTTCGCCTGACATCCGATGCGCAATGGCAAGTCTATCTCCCAATGGCGATAAGGATTCTGGGTTAGCCTGAATCCAGGAATCAAACATTCTTTTTTCAAGTTGCCCCCAGCTGTAATCAGTTCCCTCTACCATGTTAGAATCTCCAATAAGTTTGTGGAATGCTTCAATTGCAGGGTCATCTGTCCAAAGATCTTTTTTCTCTCCACACGCCCTCACCGCTTCCGCATGTCTCTGCTCTTCGGTTTTAAGGAAGTCAATTCCAAGCCTTTTTCTTCCTTCAAAGCCAAGCCTTGCATAAACAGATGCAAGTTCTCCATAAGTGGATTCTTTATAATCAAGCCATGTTCCAAACTCGCGCAAATTTTCATCTTTGTCCGCAAACTTGGAGAAGGCTCTCAGTGTCTGGTATTGGCTAAAGTGGTCTTCACTCTCACTCATTGTTCTTTTGACTTGTTCCAGCGCGGCACCCACAGCTTCGCGAGTAGCCCTAGGGGTTTTCCTGAAATCCTCTATGTTCCCTCCGGTTATTTCAGAAACAATGATGTATGCACTTGAAAACTTGAGGAAAGTTTTGTTTTGTGTTTTTTTATTCGGCAGTCTGATTATTCGAGATAACGTGCCTGTTCCAACCTTTTTGTGTTTGACTGGCCCTCCGGGTATTCTATTATCTGTAATACTCATATCATATATTTAATCAGAGAAACACTTATAAATGATATACATCCTTCCACATATTGACACAACTAAAGAAAAACCCAAAAATAACCTTAAACCTGCCTTCTGCGGCTGATTTCCCCATCCCGGTATGTAATCTTATCTTCCTTCCCATCCCGTGCAAGAAGAAGCGTTATTCCCTCGTTATCCACGCTTAAGGAGAGCAGGCTTCCATTGGAAGTGCGAGTACTAATAGTATGGATTGCATCAGTAACAGTTAGGGAAAAGTCAGCATTCTCCAAATTATCCATGGCCCTCTCAAAGTCGGAGCCCATCTGCTCTCCAAAAGCCTTTTCTGCATCCTTGAATGCAAGCAGGCAATATTCCCTCATGCCAATTACTCTCTCAGGGATTGCAGAAAGAGGATTCACTTCTGTCATTTTTTCCTCGGTTTGGAGCTCATGCTTTTCTTTAAACTCATCCATTTTCCCACCTAAACTTTCACTGGAGCCTGGTCATTTACCTTGCAGGTAGTGGTCTTCCCACTCACATCCAGCGTTACACTATTTTTATTATCGGCAACAGTAACATTTGTTGACCTATTGGTAGCCAGTTTTACATTGCCTTTTTTCTCATCAAACTCAGGGAAATTTATGCCCACTTTCTCATTCAAGAAACTAAAGAATCCCTTCAGTGCACCAAAAAGCGAGAATGCTGCCTCCGCTCTTCCTCCTTCTTTCTTGGCTGCTTTTGCATTCTCAGGAACCGGAACCCTCAACCCCCTCTTTTGGATTCGTGCCTTTGCAATCGCAGCGCGGTCAATTTCCAGGCTTGGAACAAGCCCCTTAATTTTGCTTTTTTTTTCAACCTCGCGCTTGGGCATGCCTATTTTTACTCAATTCAGAAATAAAAAGCTATGTGCTCTAGAACACAATTTCGCCCACCCCAACGCGCAAAACCTTTTTGTCCACAACATCCACAATCGTTGAAGGCATTGCATGTAGTGTTTTTCCCCCATCTATTGCCAAATCCGCCTTTTCCAGCACAGCTTCATCCACATCTTTGAGGCACACAGGTGCATTTTCCCCACTCAGGTTTGCACTAGTAGTGAGGATTGGCATCCCCAGCGCCAGGCTTAACTTGCGCATGAATATGTGCTCGGGAACCCGTATCCCGATTTTTCCATTCTGCACAATGGGCAATTCCTTCTTTGCTTTGAGAATCAGTGTTGTTGCCCCAGGGAAGACCTCCATTACTGCTTTTAGTGAATCCCCATCGACAACTGCATATTCCCTAACCATTTCAATTCCTCCAAACAAAGCTGAAAACGGACTTTCCCCCTTTTTCTTAATTTTGCGTATAAGTTCCACAACTTCCTTTTTTCTTGCATCTCCCCCAATTCCATACACAGTATCAGTAGGGTAGATAAGTATGCCCCCTGAAGCAAGCACTTTTTTTGCTTCTTCAAAAGCCCGCTCGTAATCCGTTTCCAAAGAAAGTACCCTAGTCATATCTCCTCAACCTGCATTCCGAACCGCGGAGGGGAGACCCCTCCCTCTGAGAAACCTCAGGTTTCTTCTCTCGAGCAGAGCTCGAGACAGTTTGAGGGTTCGCCTCTCCGAGACGAGTTGGAACCGGAGGTTCCCAGACCTCCTGACCCTCCCCCAGATTTGAATAATATTCCATCTAATACATCTGCTCATATCTCCTCAACCTGCATGGGGCCATATTTTTTCTCAAGTTTCCTGAATTTCTTCATCCCTTTGCCAAACAGATAACTCATGTCATGCGGGTGCAGGTATAGCGTAAACTGGTTTCCCTTCTTTTCCACACGGAACTTGTAAGTTAAAATTTTGGAAAGAACGGATTCAAGCTTTCCTCCTCCGCGCTCAGTATCCCTCCGGCTTCGCCTCCTCCGGGAACTTGCTCCATAGCTGGAGGCACCTTCCATAGAAAGCACAACTGTTTCTTCTCCAAATTTGTAAAGCTCGTATTCCAGGTTTCCACTTTCAAATTCACGCACTTCAATCACTGGACGTGCCAGGTCCTGCTCCCTCATCCCGGTAGGCACTTTCACAACCTGTGCTAATTCGTAAACCTGTCCAACTTCCCCATCATCAATTAGAATCACTGTGTCCACAATCTGGGGAATAACTCCCAGCTCAACCTTTCCAATCAGCCTCTGAATTGCATCAATTGCACGGTGTCCGTGCACTACCCCCACAAGCCCAATTCCGGAAAGCCGCATATCTGCAAAAATCTGGAAATCCTTCATTTTCCTGACTTCATCATAGAATGTGTAATCCGGCCGCACAAGAAGCAGGATTTCCTTTGTATTGTCAAAATCCCCATCAAGTGCAGTATATTGGGTAATTGCCTCAATTACTCGCATATCCCTGGGGCTCTCCATAGTTTTTACTACCTTCTTTTTCCCATGGTAGTATTCCGCAAGTGCAGCAGCAAACGTGGATTTTCCTGAGCCGGGGGGCCCACATATCAAAATCCCCTCAGCATTGTTATCTATCCTGTCCTTGAGCTTTGTTGAAACATGGTAATCTGAAAATTTCAGCTTTGTTATTGGGCGCACAATAGTAATCTCAAACCCATCTGAAAACGGAGTCTTTGCAATCACAATCCGGTATAGCCCCATCTGGATTACAGAAGCGCCCACTTTGTCTATTTCAAAATAGAAACTGTTATTCCGGGTGGTTGCTTCAACTATCTCTTCACCCAGTTTACGGATATACTCCAATGCAACCGGCTTTCCGATTTCTTCCACCACTACCTGCCCGGGGCGCCCCTTCTTGCGCACAATCCTGCAATTTTCCTTGAAGTGCACAGACATAACATCTTTTTCATCGAAATATTTTTCAAATTCCAGTTTTTTTAATTTCTCCTGGGCGTGCAGGTAAACAGTTTCTACTCCTTCAGCCATTGCAGCTTCGTGCTGCACCTTATCCCCAGTAATCAGCGTTGCCCCAAGCCCCTTTGCCAGCTCCCGTATCATTGCATCCAGGGTGCCTTCTTTTTTTGCATATTTGACTTGGTCTGCCCTGGGCCGCTCACCCTCCACAACAACTTCCACATCAGCAGTTTTTCCAAGCTCCCTCAACTTCCCGATAATAGAAAAACCAGCATATCCAATTTCTTTATTCATATTGGCCTGATACTCAAGCTCTGCAATTGTTGCGCGGTGCAGGTAAAATCTTCCGCTTAATTTTTTCTTTTTAATTAGTTCAAGAATTCTTCCATCAACAATAACGCTTGTGTCGCAAACATAATCCATTTTAGGCACCTTAAGCCCTATTTAGCCCGCTTCCAATAAATACGTTTAGATTATTTCTTTTTTTTCTTTTTGCGGGATTTTTTATTTCCTTCTGCAGGAACCTCTTCCCCTTCATCATCCCCGTTTTCTCCAGGGGGTGCCTTGCTGCGCTTTGCGTCTCCGCCTCTGAGTTCATACTCGGGGTCTTTTTCTTCCTTTTCCCAGCTCCCGTTTTCTGCTTCCTCATGGCGCCTTCCGGAAAGCTTCTGCAGGAATTGGAGGAATTTTAAGATTACCCACACAACCAGGAACAAGAGAATTCCTGCAAGTACAGTAAATTTGTCCAAAGTAACTCCAGCATAAACCACACACATTAATACATATATGGCTATATTGACTGGAAGATTTGAAAAAAGCCGGAATGTAATCTGCTTGGGCAGCAGGTGGTAATATATTACCAGCATTGAGATGATCCCAAAGCCGCTGAGGGCGATTGTTATCATTAAATATAGTGGATTATCCACGATATTTAACCAGCTGTAGGGTTGGCTGGATTCATACATCCTCCTAATTATGTCAATTGAGACGAAAATGAAAACCATCGCATTTGCAAAAGCAGTATTCCACCCAAGCTCTTCTTTTCTGTACCTTCCAAAGTAGAGTGCCATCATTATTGTGGCAATAATTAATGGAATTGCGAACCACAGCATGTTTGGCTCAGCAAGCGGAGCTTGAAGAAGCTCTACAAACCTTGTCCATGTATTCTCAGGCACGCCATTTAACACATCTGCGTTGAGCTCAACCGACATGAAGAAACATCAGACTTACGTTTTATATAAGTTGCCTTCTCTCCAGGCACTCCGCCAACTTTATAAATAGTTTGGTCCACACTAATAGTTCGCCAACGGCCATAGGAGAATGGAAACACCCGAACCCATCTCGAACTCGGAAGTTAAGCGTTCTCACGGCTTTGCCGGTACTGTTCTATGAACGGAAAAGCGAGCTGCTGTTGGCACTCATATTTCTCTGATTATTTTTATTCACTAAAAATTGAAATCAATTTATTTTTTCTTTAACCTCTCTTCCAGAGGGTCTTTTCCTGCCCCGGCTGCTTTCCGCATCATCTTTCCGCCAGGTGTCTCATAATAATTTATCAATTTATTCTTTTCTCCATAAAGGTAAAATCCCCGGATGATGGAATGCTCGGTTGTTTCGTATTCCTGCAGGAGTGGCCAGATCGTCCCATTTTCATTTGAAAAGAGGGCATCAAAACTAATCAGGTAGGATTCCTTTGTTTCTGGATTTTGTGTGATTACTGCAAGATGGCCTTGCCCCTCCAGCGTCATGCCAAGGAGATATGTCTTCATCCCCTTCTTTCTGAACATGCTGGCCTGGAGCAGGCTAACAGCAACACAGGCCCATATTCTTTCCTGATCAGTGTATCCATCAATAAAAAGATCTCTTACTCCATCATACAGTTCTTCGTTGCTCAATTCCATAGCATTTTGGTATTCCTGGGAAAGCGCAGTCTTTTTAACAATCTTGGCCCACAATTCTTCATCTCCATTTTTTCTTGCAATTTCCCCCAGTTTCTGTGCCGCATACAATACATCTTCAACAGTTTCATCAGCATACCGGTCTGAGAATTCTTTAAATGATTCTGCATTGTTTATATGTTCTGCAAAAAGGGCTATAGTATTCTCTTCAGCATCATCCAGTAGCAGATGTTTGGCAGAGCCAATTCCCCTTCTGTCCCCAAATCCCCAAGCCGCTTCCAAAGCCAATTGTTTTTTCTTTCTTCCAAAACGAATCCTCGCTCCTACCATTACTTCATCTCCCAACAAGGGCAGCATTCCGTGGCTGATACTCGCGTAAATTTCAGGAATAAGTTTTCCCGTGTCAGTTGAAATAGCCAGCATGCCTCCGGTTTCCAATTGGTTATAAAATATCTGCATGTCTATTTCTGCAGGTTCGAGCTGCAGCCTGAGACCTCCCTTGACATTGCGGTGCTGGGGAGTCATAGTTTTCCATCCCGCGCCCTGGGGATACTTTTTATGAAACATTACTTCTTCAATTGCATAAAATGTAGCCTTACCATAATCCATTGCGGCTCCAAATTCGGCCCCCATCATTTCTAAACCTGTTGCACTTTCTCCAATATCCACTGCCGCATCCAGCCCAATGCCCAACCTGAATCCAACTTTCCCTTCTTCGCTTTCTAATGGCCGCCATACAGCACCCGTATGGGTGTACATTGTTGTGATTGCCGTTATATCTTCATTCCCGGGAAGCATCGCCATGTGTATGTTTCCATAAATGTCAAATCTCCCTGGTTGCCCATTTACTTCAATGGATGGGCTTATGTATAATAGTGGCTTGTGCTCAGCTAGGTCAAGCATCCCAATTCCCAATTCGAGGTCAACTACTTCTCCGCTGTACCCAACTCGTCCGCCGAGGACATATCCCGCATCTTCAAATCCCAAATAAGTAAGCTCTGCATGGATATTCTCCAGGAAGGGGTCGCATTTTCCTACTTTGGTTGGAACAACATCTTTGATTTCCTGAGATGTTCCCTCTTCCACTTTTATTGGAACTGGAGGCCCCTCCAACTCAGCTTTCTTTTTCTTTTGGAGCACAACCATACGTATCAATTATTATTTACACCACCAAATGTTATATTAATGCAGGTTAAGCGGTCGTGTGGCCGCAGTATCCGTAATCTATTCCATAAAATGCAAGGGAAGGGATTCGAACCCTCGAACGGACTAACCGACCAGACCCTGAATCTGGCGCCTTTGGCCACTCGGCAACCCCTGCGAAATTTTTCTCTGCCGTGTTAAGCTGCGGTAAAAATTTCCGCAAAAACATAACCCATTTTATGATACCTCCTTGTTTTACTGCAAGTTCAACAGCACCGCATTTCTGCTCATAAAACCCTCCGAAGTCGGGCTTTATGGCCTACACTTTGATTAAGCTGTGGAAGNGTATTTTCTTTTCTAAAATTAGAAAAGCTAAGAATAAATAGAAGAGGTTTTCTTTAAAAATTAAACCCCAACTGTGTTGGTATCCTTAATCTCAGTGAGCCTCTCAACAAGCGGAAGAGTCATGCTATAAACTTGCATCTCTTCCCAATTGCCAATCTTGTCTTCTCCGCCTGCCAGATGAATGTAATTCTGCTTGATTATGTTCTGGAGAGTGGCGATGTTATTCCTGATTTTTTCCCAATGTGCCTGAAAGTCCTCTAGGGTTTCAGAATTCTGCATCCGCTCCAGGTCATTTAGGTTGAGGTTAATCTGCTCTACCCTCTTTTCTACGAAGCTAAGAAGGTCTTCTTCCCGCTCAAAGGACATGTCCACGTCATCGGTTAATTTGAATTCCGGAGGCGTTCTCTCATCAGTCATGTGCTCACCACATTTTCCTATTGCATAGTAATTATAAAAAGTCTATTGCCAATGCGAAGCAGGCAGTGGACCGAATTTTGGTCGCCGTTATTTCGTAGTGTCATGCGGCCGCCGGGAATTGAACCCGGGCCCCGAAATTGGCAATCTCGAATCATAACCACTAGACTACGGCCGCAAAACGCGTAATCACTTTTTTAAGTTCAAAATCTTTAAAAATGAAGACCTTTCTTCTTTTTATCCCTTTTTACTCAAATTAGGGTGTATGCGGGTTCATGTTGTCGGAGCAGGCCCTGTTGGTTCAGTTGCCTCTATCTGTGCTCTAAGAGAAAACCATGAAGTTTCTCTTTATGAAGAGCACTCCAGGGCAGGAATTCCAGTTAACTGCTCAGGGCTTATCTCCAAAGAGGGCTTAGAATCCCTCAAAGAGTTTGTTGATTACAAAAAGCATACAGTAAGCAGGATCCGCGGAGCAGTAATCGATTGTGCCGGCTCCCAGCTTTTAGTGGATTCAGGAAGGGACATCGCATATGTCATTAACCGCGCTTCATTTGACCAGGCACTGGCCGACAAGGCAGAGTCCGAAGGTGCGACCCTGCATTATGGCAAAAGAGCAGCCCCTCCTTTTTCAGATGGCCACATAATTGGGGCGGATGGGCCAAATTCCTCAGTTGCAGCACATTTTAATTTCCCCAAAATAGAGCGGTTCGTAGGTGTTTCCCAAACAACAATAAAATATTCTGAGCCTCTCTCTGACCATGTCCGCATTTTCATCTCAAACCAGAAATATCCTGGGTTTTTTGCATGGTTAATTCCCCAAAACAAAGATTATGTGGAAGCAGGAGCAGGCTGTGTGCTTCCTGGAAACCCAAACAATGCCCTGGATGCACTGGCAAAAGAAGTGGGCATCGAATTCCCAAAAGAGAGAACGCATTCAATTATTCCCGTAGCGCAAAGAGCGAGGACATCTTATTTTTCCTCCAGAAGAAACGTTCTTTTGGTGGGAGATGCTGCAGGGCAGGTTAAGTCCACTACTGGTGGAGGAGTGGTTTTTGGAACAAAATGCGCAAAAATTGCAGCTAAGAATATTGGAACCCCCAAACATTATGAGCGGGAGTGGAGAACAGCATACGGAAAGGATTTGGATACCCACTCTCACCTCCATTTGACTTTGGGTGCCCTAAGTGATGAGGCAATCTCAGCTTTTGGATCTATCGCATCAACATTCAAAATTGAAGATTTCCTCCAAAGAAGCGGGAACATGGATGCCCCAACTAAAATGTTTGGTGCAGACCTTCTGCTTCACCCCCTACGCTCTCTCGTAAACAAATAACTATTTAAACTATTTAGGTATTATAATCAAATCTCAATGGTGGCAGAATGCTTCAGCAAAAAAAGTACGAAGAGACAAAAAAAACTCTTGCGAATTTTCCTACTGAAACAGAAGCAGCACCTCCTTTCCACGAAGACCATTATGAGGAGTTGCACCAGCGCCATAAAGACCAGTCCGTCTTTACATATATTCCATCTATCCGGGGGAAGTTCAACGGGGAAAAGTCTGATTTTGATAGCCTTCCACAGGAGCAGAGGTTCCAGTTATATGAAATGATTATGCTGGGAAAGGTGCGCAACCTCTGGGAAGAAATTGATCAACTTAAAAACCGCCGGAAAGTTGAGAAGAAACTCAAGCGCTCCTCAAGCAAAAAACTAAATGAAATTTTGGATATGCTGGATGCAGATCCCACTCTCCGTGCAGAAGACCTAATTCATGTTCTTCCAAAGCGGCTTTTCTCCAAACTAATGCTATATGTAAAATATGCGGGAAATACACAGGACTCTATCCGCAGGTTCTTTGAGAATATGGAGAGGTAAGTT
>JGI10211J14876_10000300_pt1 | contig 20893 bp, 27 predicted proteins | sample Etolagsediment_FD_14876 | JGI IMG/M metagenome (IMG submission 14876)
AGGGCGCCATGATCGGATTAAAAGAAATGGACCCGGCAGCGAAATTCGCAGCCCTGGTTCGTCCTGAGAATGATTCAGAGAGCAGAATCATTCCTGCCTATATCGACCCGGACGGCTGCGAAGCGGCGTTTAATTGGGCCGATTGCGTGCTGGATATCGGCGGCCTGTGCGCAGGCTTTGATCCGGCCAGGCTTCTGTATATCAAAACATGCCGAAAGCTGGATATTCCCTACATCTATATGGCGCAGAGTTTCCACAATCCCGATCCGGAGCTCATTAAGGATGTGCCGCTGGTAGCACGCGGGCCTCGTGCGGCCCAGGCGATAAAGGAAATCACCGGCACAACGCCGCTGGTAGGAGCGGACCTCTCGTTTCTGATCGAGCCGGTCAAAAAAAAGTTCCCCAAATATAAGCGGGGCTATACCACACATAAGGGCAAGCCCTGGGGCGACATGCTTGTTGCGTGCAGGGAGGAACCGTCTGTACAGCTGATATGGAAACCGGAGGCGGAGCCGCTTTTGGATGAGCATTCTGGCATTCCTGTCTTTTCAGGACCGCCGGCATCGATATTCGGGGTGATCGCCGAGCTTGATGAGATCCACACGGCCCGGTATCATTCGGCAGTCGGGGCGGTTATGCACGGCAAGCCATGTCACTTTTACGTAAACGATCGCACCAAGTATGACGATCTTATGTATTTTGAGGGAATGCCCATTGACGAGCTCAAGAAATCGGCAATGGTTTCATGTGAATTCGTTATTGAAATGATGAGAGGTTGAAGAGGTTCACGGTTCACGGTTCACGGTTGAAAAAGGAGGCTTTCTGAGTAACACCACAATGAGCATGATACACAGAACTGGTTAACACCTTGTTAGTGAATATTCGTGAAAATTGTGGCTAAAAAAAAGGCAATAAGTATGGAGTTAGAAGAGATTTTAAAAAATCGAAAAAGCTGCCGGCAATTTAATGACCGGCGAATACCGTTTGATACATTTGATGCAATTCAATGGGCCGGAGCCAGTGCACCCTATGCCAGCGGTGGGCCCCGGCGTGATACGCGTATTGTATTTGATCCCGCTCAAAAGCTAAGGATGAGGGATGCCTGCTACAATCAAGAATATGTGGCCGATGCAGGCGCGGTATTTGTGCTACTGGGTAGAGATACCGGTGCTATGCTGAGATCCGGGCATCCAAAGTATGTGTTTGACTGCGCTGCGGCGGCAATGTGCATGGATCTGATGGCCGTATCTCTGGGGTTGGCTACATGCTGGATCGGGCATTTTGATTATCAAAAGATGCAACTGATTTTAGAGACCGAGCACCGGCCCACAATAATCTTGCTGGTCGGGTATGGAGAACATGATGATTCAGTTGGAACAGAACCGGCTTCAACAACTTGAGCGGAATATTCCTCTGATCTGGGAGTATGATTCCCTGCTCTATATCGGGGCAGGCCCGGAGCGGTTTCACTTTAAAAAGCAGTTAAAGGCCATTTCAAAAGGCTGCGAGATCGATGTGCTGGAGATTGAGCCTGACCGGTGTAAGGCATTGTGGCCCTATAAGTGGATACGCCGCATCATACAGGACGATGTAGTAAATGCTGCACACTGTATCGAGCAGCGGTATGACTGCATCCTCTGGTCGCACGGCCCGGAGATTTTAGAGAATAGAACAATAGCCTTTGAAACGCTTGAGTATCTTTACAAGATGACCAAAGAGGTGTTGGTTGTGCTGTGTCCCTGGGGAGAATACAAATATGATGCCGATGAGATCAACTCGCACCGGCCCAGCGATATCAACAAGACCGCACTCTACCCGGATGACTTCCTTGTGCGTGGATTCGCCGTATCGTGTTTGGGGTTTAAAGACATGCGGGGGAGTAATTTACTGGCGTGGAGATATGAGCAGGTAAATTGAAACTCGAAATTTGAAACTTGAAATTTAAAACCTTGAACCTGGAACCTAGAACATGAAAATTACCCGAAAAAAAGATGGGATTGATTATATTGAGTTTATCCGGTCCATTAACGGAAGAATTGAGCGGATGGGCGATATTGCGGTGAGCCCAAAGATTCTTACGAATACCATCTTATTGCGGCATGATGTGGATCATGACATGGAGCATGCGTTACAGTTCGCCTATGAAGAGAGAAAGGCCGGCATTCAGGCCACGTATTTTCTGCTGCATACCGCCGGATATTTTGATTATTCAGAGCGTTTTGCAGCACAGTGCGGCAAGCTTGCCGATCTGGGCCATGAGGTGGGGCTGCATAATAATACCATTACCGCATGGATGCAAAGCGAAAAAAACGAGACAATGACGGAGATTATTAACAAACCACTTGATTTTTTGAGATCAACCTGCGGCATTACGGTAAAGGGAACATCATCGCATGGTGATCCGCTGTGTTACACCCATAATTATGTGAATTATGAAATGTGGAAGGAATGTCCCCGGGAGCGAAAGAACCCGGATCTGGGGTATGCCGTATTTCCCCTGGCGCATTTCGGGCTTACCTATGAGGCCTATTTTTTGAAACGGGACGCCTATCTTTCCGATTCAGGCGGGATATGGCGCGGGGTATTGAAGACTGAACCGGATACGGATTTTTCAGTCGACCAGAACGACTCGCCTGAGGTCGATGCGCAGCGGTTTGTTGCCGCGTTTAATGAGTGTCTACGAGGGATATTGCATCTATTGGTGCATCCTATGTGGTGGGATATTAATTGAATATTTACTATTGAATAGTGACGATTGCAGAAATGTAGTGAAGAAGGAGAATATATATGGCTATACAATTAGTTGAGGGTGATGACAAGAAACGGGCGCAAAAATGTTTGCAGGCTATTATGCAGATAGCGGAATCATACGATTGTGACATTGTTCCTGATATTACCATTTTCGGCAGCCAACTTATGCCAAAAATAATGGTAGTTCCAAAAGTGAGACATAAAAAAACATCAGAGGGGTAAATCATGCCGGTACATTTACCAGACGTCACCGATGAGCTGAAGAACCGCAAGCGTGCCATGGATACGCAGGATGTCTATTCCATGGACGATAAGGAGCGCAAGGAGCGTGAGGATGCGGCAAAGGCTTATCTGGGAGAGGATGAAAAGCATTTTGTGGACTATATCACGGATTGCCGGAACCAATCGGTGAAAGGATATAAGCAGATTCGCAAGGTACAGTATGATTGCTGGAATGTATACAAGGAAAATGAACCGGTCTCGTACAAGGATAAAGAGGAGTGGCAGGCCCGCACTATTATACCCAAGCCTTTTCAGACGGTGCAGTACGGACATGCGGCGGTAAAAAAGGCCTTTTCTCCCAATTTTTTGAGCATTAAGAATGCAAAGAACAAGAATGCCGCCGAGTTCTGGCGAAGGTTTATGGATCATCAGCTGAATGCGCAGCATGGAAAATTTATCACCAAGTTTGCCGATGCAACCACCATGGGCCTGGCCACGGGTATCAGCATGGAAATCATTCCGCGGTGGATTCCGGGCAGGGGTCTGGAATTTGCCCTGATTGAGCCATGGAAGATACACCGGGACCCCGACGCCATGTCCCGTGATCCGCAGTCGGGCATATACTGGCTTCACGATGAGTGGCTGGATTACTTTGTACTCAAGCGCGGCGAAAAAAACGGCCGCTACTTTGATGTGAAACGGGTGCAGGAGATGGAGACCGGTGATCCGGATAATCCCCTTTTGAGCAAAGAGGCCATTGCCGCACGCAAGGAAATGATATGGCAGCGGAGTAAATTCCGGAAGATGATTCTCACTACGGAGTTCTGGGGCATTATCCTCAATAAAAAAGGTGAAGTGCTGCTTCCCAACGGAACATGCACTATGGCGGGCGGCCGGATTATTCAAAAGCCAAAAACGCCCGACTATAAAATCATGAGGTGGCCGGGGATTTCGTTTTCGCCCCTGCCCGATATCCTCAAATACGGAGGCCGGGGTCTGCTCGAGGGGATCATGACGATCTGGGAGGCCATGAACAATATGATGTGCCTGCACCAGGATTATATGCAATGGCTGGTCAATCCCAATACGGAGATCAATGTCGATGCCCTGGTGGATCCCACCGATGTGGAACAGTGGCCGGGGAAAGATAACCTGGTAAATGATACGACAAGCGGCCAGCAGGCGATCCGCATTGTGCAGCGGCGGGGCAGAACCAATGAGGTGCTGGCAAATATGCAGTATTACGATCAGAATTATCAGCGGGGAAGTTTCGTGAGCGACGCTGTGCAGGGACTGCCCGGGTACCGCAAGGATATCACCTACCGCGAGGCCGCAATGAATCTGGATCAGGCCCTTGCCGTATTCGGCCTGATGGGTGAGAACATCGAAGAAGGCTCGGTTGATACGATTACCGCAGCCGCCGATATTATCGAGGCTAATGCAGGGTATAACGATTATCTGGAATGTTTTACCGAAGAAGAATTAACGGAATTCGGGGTGAAACCGAATAAAGATGATCCCCGTGGTGTTTCAGGCATTCCCACGCTGGACGGTAGTTTCCATGTATCGGGTATACAGGCCCTGCTCAAAGATAACGAGACATTGACCAATATCAAGCAGGTGATCATCCCTTTGGCGGACAGCCCGAGGTTTGGAAAGTATATTAAACCATACAAGGCGCTCAAGGCCATTGAGATCCGCACGAACCTGAGCGATGAAAACGTGATTGTGGATGACGACGAGGCTGCAATGATCGATCTGCAGGAGCAATTGATGCAGGCCGAGCAGATGGACGCGGCCAAAAAATTACAGCGTTTGCAAGAGGCCATGGGCGTCACGGAATTGATAGAGAAGATCAAGACCATTGAGGATAAGGACGTAACGAAGATGGCCGGCGGAATCCTTGAGCTGGAAGAACCAGCAACGGCTGGAGAAGCGGATTGATTTGTGATTTGTGGATTTAGGGAATGTTTTCAGGGTATGGCGGGATGGTCAGGTGGGCAAATAAGAAGAGGTTCAAGGTTCACGGTTTAAGGTTCAAGGTTAAAAAATTAAAGATAGGAGGAAGATGATGAGCAAGAATCCGAGAGGTGAGGAAAGGCCACAGGATGGCAGAGGCAAAGGCCAAGGTATGCGTGGCGGTAGGCGAGGCAATCGCAATACCGAGCCGTGCCCGGATGGTGGGCCAGGTAGAGGTAAAGGCGGCGGCAGAGGCAAAGGCCGAAAACGTTGAACCGTGAACGGAGTGAAACATGGAACCAGGCGCTGAGATAGACATTAATAATTTACGACCGAAAGAGATGGTCGATAACGAGCAGGAGTTAATCAACAAGGCAAAGAAAGAAAAGAGTCTACGGCAAAAGGCGGAATTTTTAAATGTTGCTCTCTCTCCTGAAGGAAAAAAGCTCGTTGATCTGGTGGTAAAAAAGATGGAGGCACGGGTTAGTCAGCTGATCAATAATGATCCGGAGGCCTCGGCATACAAAAAGATACTCAATGAGATGCGGCATAAGGAAAACATGGCAAAGAAGGCAGTGAATGAATTGTATGATTTGCATATGGAATAAAAGGAAAGAAAAAAAATGACGGTCTATTTATTATTACTCCCTGTTGCAGCGTTCTTTCTCTATCGTGCGATTAACGGGTATATAGAGGATGCATAAGAATGAATAAATAGAACGATTTTACATAGTTAAAGTACGACCAAGAAAAAGGGTTCTCACCGGCGCGCCAGAGCCTCAGGTGAAGAACCCTTTTTTATTGGTCGCATGAAAGCCTTTCAGCCCCTGCACATGCAGGATCACGCTAAAAAAGGAGATAAGCAATGGCAAAAGAAAAAGAAAAGCAGACTACGTCGGAAGAAGAGGTATTAGATCTGGATACCGTTATGAAAGAAGGAATGGAAAAATTCGATGAGGAATTAAAAACCGCCTCTGAAGATATATCCACCGATACAGATGATACAAAAAAGGCTTCCGGCCCTGCAAAAACGGATGAGGACACTGAACACCCTGAGAAGAAAAAACCGGATGAGGAGATCACTTCCCCACCCAAGGAAAAAAAGAAGGATGAGGAACCTCCCGCCAAAAAAGAGGAAGAAAAGCCCAAAGAAGAGCAGCTTACACCGGAACAGGAGAAGGCTGCGGAGGAAGAGAAGAAGAAAAAAGACTTCCGGTTTACAAGCCATGAGGAGGCGGAAAAAGGTTACACCCATGTGCAAGGAGAAAAGACCCGGCTGGAACAGGAGATGAAAAAGCTCCAAAGTGAGCTGGATACGTTGAAGACCGCTCAGGCCAGAGAGGAAAAGCTGGCCGAGATCGATCAAAAGGTCGAGGAGTATGCGGTTGAACGGCACAAGGAATCCCTTACGGAGATTGATGCGCTGGATCCTGATGATAAGGAGTATCAAGACAAGGTAGCCATAATATGGGCGAAAAAGGACAGGGATATCAGAAAATTTGAACGTGAACACAGTACGGATCTTCCGGTACCGGAGCCGGCAAAAAAGGAAGAGAAAGAGGAAGATCCCGAAAAAGATGCGCTGAAGCTGGTGAAAACAACTGCCAAGGATAATGAGATCGATCCCGATGATCCGTTATTCATGGCTTTTTGCAGCCAAGCGCCCATAGAGAATGAAGACGGAACGCACATTCCTTTTAAAGAACAGATTGAATGGGCGGTCCAAAAAACCAAGAACTATCTCGCACGCCATGAAAAGCGCTATCAAGACCAGCAGAAAGAAGACGCCGAAAAGGCCAGCAAGGAGCATCAGAAAAAAGAGATGCCCCTGGGCCGGTCTGCAACGGATATTGAGGTTGAAAAGAAGGAAGATAAACTGAAACCGGTCTCCCTGGATGATGCTATTGAAAGCGCGGCGAATGAGCGTCGATTATAAGAAGGAGACAAAAAAATGGGAGCAGCATTTACCTGGGAACATGACGCCCAGACAGGCGTCTATAAGAATCATGCCTTATCAGGCCAACTCCTGAAGGTGGCGGCACGAAAGTTTAAATTCGTGATCTTTACCCAAAAGGAGACAGGCTTTGGCAAGGGCATGGGTGAGAGCGTTACGCTCATTTACTATAAACCCTTAACCCAGCCCACCTCGGCAAAGCTGGATGAGAGCACCCGCATTCCTATCGATCAATTGACTATGGGAAAGCAATCAATCACCATCTATGAATGGGGCCGAGGCGTGGAGTTTACTGATTTCGCCAGACAGCTCAGTAAGTTCGATCCCAAGGAAGGGGCGCAGATTCAGCTGATCGATCAGATGGAAGAGGCCATGGATAATGCCGCGGCAGCGGAGTTTAACGGGACGGACGCCAAGGTGATCTTTATTCCCACCAGTTTGACCGGCGGGACCTGGGATACGGACGGCACCGCCTCAACAACGGCACTTGTGAATTTGACAAAGCATCATATCTCTACGATCAGAGATTATATGATCAAGGATCTGCATGTGCCGTTTTATGAAGGAGAGCACTATATCGGCCTGATGTCTACCAAAGGCCTTCGGGGCTTACGGGATGACAAGATGATCGAGGCATGGAACTTGTATTTGCGCAAGGGCGATCACATCTATCGCGGTGAGATCGGCCAGATTGAAAGCGTGCGCATGGTAGAGGTGACCAATGAAAGCGCCCTGAGCAATTCCGTGGGTAGCGGTAATTGTCTGGGCGAGGGTGTGATATTCGGCAAGGATGCCGTTGCACGGATCGAGATCGAGTATCCCCATCTTCGGGCACAGACAAATTATCAGGGCGATTTCGGAAGAAAAGGCGCCGTTGCCTGGTATGGAACCGTGGCATTTGGGGTAAAGTTCCCGACAGCCACGGATCGTGAGGCACGGATTGTACGGATAACAAGTGCATAAACTTTTAGCCACGAATGAACACGAATAACACGAATGGTTTTAAAATAAAAAATAATTATTGGTGTAAATTCGTGAAAATTAGTGGCTCACAACTTGGAGGAATGAACAATGTTACGAAATGATCAACCAATCGCATTACCGTATCACAGTGCGGTGGATTATGACGATGCGCTGGGATTTGATATGGACCAGGGCGCTGCGGATATGGGTTCATTTATTGTGCCCTATTCCTGCATGGTGAAACTGGCCGGTCTGGTGATTACCGAGACAAACGCCGGGGCAACCACGCCCGGTGTGGTCAAATTCGATAAACGTCCCACTGCAGGCAGTGATACCAATAGAGGAGACGGCGATATCGCCGAATTTAATCTGGGCACAACGGCCGCAGGCAAGATGCTGTATGACGAGGTGGCCGTGGGTACTGAATTAAATCCCGGCGAAGAGGTTGTCGTTGAGCTGGCCACACAGCCGGTAGGCGGAGCTGCAGGCCATTGCAGACCGGTTCTATTGGTGGAATATCTCCCTGAGACAAAGACCAATATGACCAACATGGTCGCAACGACATAAATGTTTTAGCCGCAGATCTACACGGATCTACACGGATTGTTTTTTCTTTAAAAACATTTATCTGCGGATATCTGCGAAAATCTGCGGCTTCTTAATAAAAAGGAGAAGAGTCATGGCGGCTTTAGAAAGCACTGACGTCACTGTCACCATATCCGGCAGAGATAGAGATATCGGGCATGGAGCAGTGCAAAAAAATATTTCAATTGCGGATATTGCCTTTGGTGATGGGGTAAAGACCTATCCCACAGGCGGTGTTCCGCTTCCGGCGATCGGCACCTTTGGGTATCAACGGCAGATCGATTTCGGCGCCGTTGAAGGAGATCCCGATGATGGTTTTGTGTATAAGTTTGACAGAGGAAACCACACGCTCAAGATCTTTACCCAGGGCATTGTCACCGGGTCCACGGCAGCGGCCAGCATGGACGGTTACACCGGCACCAAGATCGAGGATTCGGATTCGGCTGAAGGCGATGCGGTGATTGCCAATGTGGCCGTTGATACCACGGTGGATATGGGCCCGCTCATCGAGCTGCCCAATACCATTGCACCGGCGGCAACAGCGGTACGCATGCTGCTATTAGGCGAGTAAGGTAAAACCTTAACTTTGGACGCAGATTAACGCCGATTTTATGGATTAAAAAAATAAAAGTTATCTGCGTACATCTGCGAAGATCTGCGTCCTATAAAAAAGGAGATGTAATGGCACAGAAACTATTTGTCAAGGCCATGGATGAGGAAGGGAAGACCTTTATGAAGGAGGTACATATCATCCGATCATGGCAGGAATCCAGCGGAGCCCAGATTTATCTGCATATGAGCGGTGTCTATGGGTATAAAGACGGTTCTCCTGTTCGGGATATCAAGGAATTTAATATTATCGGAGACCCGATACAAAAAAAGGCGGCCCTCGCCTGGTGGAACCGGACCGGAAAGAAAATGGCGGATGAATACTATAAAGAGCAAGAGGCCATCATAGAGGAACGGCTTAAACGGGAATTACCCAAGAGCGAGGGAGACGACAGTAACTTGGATACCGTGCAATATACACGCCGGCTTCTCACGGATCGCAGAAAGAACGCCTGGTCTGAGCCAAGCACCTGGTTTGAATGGTTTGATTCACGGCCTGATTGGTGGGGACATGCCGGTCTTATCGAGATCGGAAATCACCGGTATAAGCAGATCGATGTGACAGAGGAGGAGTTCGATCCGGATGATACCGAGCCGGAAGAAGATGAGAAACAGGCCGAACCCGATACTTCCGAATCCGGCGCTGAGCGAGAGACGTTTTAAAGAAATTTGCCACGAATAACACGAATGTTCACAAAAAAATTTATTGGTGTAAATTCGTGAAAATTAGTGGCGGAAAGAGGTTTTATGTCAGGGCCGATTGTCGATCAATCGATACGCATCTGTCCGCACTGTGGAGCCCTCTATCTTGAGGACGATCACATGTATGAGGATGTAAACCGGTGCCCCCACTGCGGCAGGCAGGTGTTCACAGAGCGTGAAGACGCGGCGGATGAACTGCCATGGATCTAGAACTATGTTCACACAAAGACACAAAGACACAAAGAAAAAAGTGTAGTTGGCCACTAATGTTCACGAATCACACGAATTAAACCGCCTACGGCGGGTAAAAAAATATTTGTGGCTAAAGGAGTATGCAATGGCATCAACTAGTAAGGAGGCGATAACAATGGCGATTGATGAGGAAAAAACCACGGTAAGTTTTTATTTCAGAAAAAAGGGCAAGGCACAGCCCAAGGGGTTTGAAAAACTCATGATCAATAAAAAGGTGACGGTCATTGTCAAGGGTGAGCTGACGTCATTAAGCGAGAATAAAGACAAATGGGATCCGGGCAAGCGATTTTCTCTGGATATCGATTCCTGTGAGGTATTCGGCCCTGAAAAGAAGGTGAGCCTGGATGATGCGATCCAGGCCACAAAGAAAAAAGTTTAATTGGATGTGCCACAAAGGCACAAAGACACAAAGTTTTTAATTTAAGTATCCTTCGTGCCTTCGTGACTTAGTGGCTAAAGGAATCTCATCATGGACGGAAAAACACTCCTCAAATACGGCGAAGAAGCCCTGGGCGGCATTGATGACGATGATAAGAAATTTTTCTATGACTGCCTGGATGCCGCAGTCACGGAGTTTGTGCGGCAAACCAGGAAGATCACGTCATCAACGGTAATTACCACGGTTGAGGATACCCAGCTCTACAATCTGCCACCTGATTTTATCGAACTCTTTGTCAAGGGAAGTAAACGACGGCTCTACGGGAAGTATTCCGACGGCACCAATACTTTTTGGCCAGTCTTGACCAGCTATGAAAAGATCTACCGCTCGAACCTCACGGACAGCAAGGAGTATCCCAGCCGGTTCGCCATTATTGATAAGCAGAAGCAGGATGATCCTATTACGGGCACGGCCACGGCCACCCATGCGGCAAGCGCAGGCGAGTGCGTGCTTGAGGATTCGGAGGCCTCGTTTGAGTCCACCGTAAGCGTGCGGGATATCGTGCATAATACCACGGACGACTCGGACGGCATTGTGCTCAAGGTCACTGATGATCATAACATCATCTGCGCCCTGTTTAACGGCACCAATAATCAATTTACTGAAAATGACGCCTACGTGATCATCTCTGCAGGGAATTACCAGGTATATCTGGATGCCCCGTCAAAGACCGCGGATCATACCCTGACCCTTCCCTATATCTGTATGCCAAAGCCCGTGTATTCCGATTACGGATTCTGGCGGTTTCCGCCCATGAGCTGCCGGAACATCTGCTATGAGGCGGCATACTTGTTCAAGGCGGATTATGATTTTGATCCCAAGCGGGATAAACACCTGCATGATCAATTTGTCAATGAGATCAGAAACACCAATATCGAGACGGCCCGCAGACGCTTACAGGGCGGCCGGTATCCGGAAAGGAAGTAAGGGACCATGAAACGATACATTATGATCATAGCGGCAAGTCTCTCTCTCTGTGTCTCCTGTGTTACGTGTCCGGTTAACGATTGCCCGAGTGAGGATATGTATACCTATATTCGTCATCCCATGTTCGGTTTTATCCCGATCAGAATCTATAAGGGATTTTTTAATAAGGATAATAAAGAGGGTAATTGGATGACCGAGCAGGAATGGAAGCAGCTGAGGCAGGAGAAAAAAAAGCAGCACCAGCGGCAGCCGGAAAAGAAAGATAACAATCACACTACCGAGGATATCAGTGGGAAAAAAGATCACGATATATAGAGGCTCCACCGGCATCAATAACAAGATCGATCCGGTACGTCTGCGGTTTGACTGGAAAACAGGCATTCAGGATCTGGCCAAAGGGGTGAATATCGATATTGATGAAACAGGCCGTATCAGCCGGGCAAAGGGCCATAAACGGAGCCTTGCCAAGGATGATACGCATAGCCTCTTTTCATGCGGAGATTACGGACTGTTTGTAAGTGGAGATGCCCTGTGCGTACTGGAATCGGATTTTTCCTGGTCCGCCATCCGCAACGTGATCCAGGGCGCACGCATGGATTATGTCACCGCTATGGGCGATACCTATTACATGAACGGGTATGAAAAAGGAATCGTGCGGGACCGGATCAGCTATGGATGGACAGGATCATCATATGTAGGCCCCACGACTATGAAGACATTCAGTGACCCGCCCATCGGCCATTTGCTGGATATCTATAACGGCCGTATGTTTATCGCACAGAATGAGGTTGTCTGGTATTCCGAGCCCTGGTCCTATGGGTGGTATGATCTGGCTCGCAATTATATTAGTTTTTCCGACAGGATCACCATGCTCAGGGCCGTGAGAAGCGGTCTTTTTATCAGCACTGAGAAAAAAATCTATTTTGAAAACGGCGCCCAGCCAAAGGAATTCACCGAGATTGTATGCGCCGATTATCCGGCAATTGAAAGGACGGATGTTATGGTGCACGGAAACCGCATCGGTGACGGCTCCATCAATGGCCTTGCCTTAATGTTTTGCAGCGAAAAAGGGATCTGTCTCGGCGGGCCGAACGGCTCATTTACCAACATTACGAGCAGGAAAGTAACTTTTCCGTCTGCCCGGTACGGGGCCGGACTGAACAGAAACGGAAAGTATGTGTGTAGTTTACAACCGTAAATAAGAGGTTGAAAAGGTTCACCGTTCACCGTTCAAAGGTTGTTTCTTGTAACCTCTGAACCGTGAACATCTGAACCGTGAACCCTAAATAAAGGAGGACAGAACAATGGCATTACGATTGAGTACGTTAGCGTCAAATATGCTGGCCGGTGAGCAGGTGACCTATACCGCAACCACTATTGCGGCGGAGGCCGCAGGCAATAAAATCACTGACAGTGCAAACGGGCTTTTGGATGCAGGGTTCCGCCCGGGCATGATTCTGGAGATTAGCGGATTTACCGGCGATGCAGGCAATAACCAGATAGCGGTAGTTACGTCCGTTGAGAGTGACGGGAGCGAGATGGTTGTCGTCACGGAGAACGCCCTGGTCAATGATGCGGCAGGCGAGTCCGTTACGTTAACTGCCTATGGCCAGTGCCTTAAGGATCTCTTCACCTATGGCGTGCTGTGTATCTATACGGGCAGCCAGCCGACCAGCGCGGATGTGGCGCCTACCGGCACCAAGCTTCTGGAGATCACCAAAGACGGAGGCGCCTTCACCAAAGGAACATCAACCAACGGATTGGAGTTTGATGCACCGGTTGCCGGCGTGTTGGGCAAGAAGGATGCGGACACGTGGTCCGACACCGGTATTGAGGATGGCACCGCAGGATGGTTTCGGCTCTATGCCAATAATTTTGATACCGGGGCCGATGCACTGTGTATCGACGGATCGGTGGGCACATCCGGGGCACAGCTGAACCTGGCAAGCACCTCGATTGTGCAGGATGCCACCACGACCATCGATGAGTTTGAGATCACAATACCCTTGAGCGCATAAACACATGGCAAAGGGCATAAGGAATAAGACAAAAACCCTTACGTCTCATGCATTGAATCTTTTATTTTGGAGGATTCAAATGAATAAAGCACGAGTGAGCAGCGATTAGTAGGGATATAAGAGGAATGATGCACGATGTCTGTTGGTTTGAGAGATAGCCCGGCGGAAAGCACTGATAAAACACCGCTTACCCTCGTTGAATGTGCGGAGATGACCGATGGCGATTGTGATACTGGTGATGGTGTCACCGGCAGTGAATATATGATTGGCATTGATCTAGGCAGTACGCAATTCATCGGTACATTAGTGATTGATATATCAGGCGGCAGTGCAGCGTCATATATAGCGGCAGGGCCGGTATGCAGATATTCAAGCAATAATAGTGATTGGTTTGAAGTTTCGAATTCTGAGTTTACTGATACCGAAGGATCATGCGATGATCAGATAACTGTAACGTTTAACGGCCAGTCGGCACGATATTTTCGTGTGTATTGTAGTTACCAGCCTTATTTGCTGAATATTAATGCATCAGAGGCTGAGTTCAATCCCGGATATGCGGAGATAGAAATCCCCGCCCTTACCTGTTCCGGTGCCGGAAATTATTACGGCGAAATGACCCTGCCCGCCCTTACCTGCGAAGGCAGGGGCGGCGGCATTGCATCCATGGAACTTCCGGCCCTGACGTGCGAGGCCGAGGGCAGCCAGGAGAACATCGGCAATGCAGAGATGGAACTTCCGGCCTTTACTTGCGAAGGCAGGGGTGGCGGCATTGCATCCATGGAACTTCCGGCCCTGACGTGTGAGGCCGAAGGAACGCCCGGCAATGTGGGCGGGGCGGATATTGTATTACCTGCCCTTACCTGTGCGGCAGAGGGCAAATGCGGCAGCATCGGCACCGCAGCTCTTACGCTGCCGCTATTGAGGATTGCAGCTCACGGGTTCCGGGGCAATACCGGCATAGGGGGTCTTACCCTGCCGCTCTTGGAGATTGAGGCGGAAGGGGCATTACATCCCACAGGCGAAGCCGATCTTACCCTGCCCCTGCTTGCAATATATGCAACGGGGTCGAATGATATCTGCCGGTATTATGACTATGTGCTGGAGCATGAGAGGTAGTGATATTGGTTCAAAGTTTCACCGTTCAAAGGTTCAAAGGTTAAAACGTCGTTACCCCAGAACCCAGAGCGGATAATCAATAAAAAGGACAAATTTTATGGCAAATGAGGCGTATCTTATTCTTCCGGCCCTGACGTGTGAGGCCGAAGGGACCGTAGCATGCAGGGAAGAAAATCTCACCCTGGTAATGGAATTGACCCGGTTTGCCGTGACCCAGTATACGAATTATAACTTTAACAGCTTTTGTAAAATTGGGGATACCTACGTAGGGGCCACGGATAAAGGAATCCACGAGCTTACCGGTGATACGTATAATAATATCCACATTGATTCCCTGATCACCTTTTTAACCAGCGATTTTGGAAGTATCAACCAGAAACGAATCCGGGAGCTGTATGTCGGGCATGAGGTGCCGGGCTCTTTAGAAATTACGTTAAAGGCCGATGACGGGGAGGAAAAGACTTACATCCTGACCCCTGAGTTTGAAAGCCAAAAGCAGCACGGCGACAGGCTCAAAATCAGCAGAAAAAAGAAAGGTCGGTACTGGACGATGAGCATCGCAAACGTAGACGGATGCGATTTCAGTATCGATCAGATTGATGCGATTGTTATTATCGAGGAAAAGAAACCGTGATAAGGGGCTGACATGGCCTTTGCAAACGGAGATATGCTCAAGGCGGGACTCTCGTGGCTGAAAGAGAAGGCAGGTACGCTCACGCTCAATACCGGCGTGCCTGTCACCTATGAAGAGGCCATGAGCACGATTCTGGCGAGCCGAACGGTTACGTCCGATACGTTTCGCGGCCCGGTGTATGTGGACCCCCATGCAGTGTTGAGTAATCCCTTGAGCGCAGGCGATTGTGCCCTCTATATCGATCTCCTTGAGCTGATTGCCCATATCGGCGGCATGGTCGAATCCCTGTGTATCTTTAAATCCACGGAACCTGAGCTGTTATACAGCACACAAACGGAACGTGCGGTAGCGGTGCAAAAAGATTACCGTATTATTTTGCAGGATGTCTGCATTCTGTGTCCGCTTCCCACAGAAACCTGCGAGCTGCCAGACGAATATGAGGCGTAGCACATGACCGGACATGCAAGTAATACCCTGTTGATGAAAGGGCTTGAGTGGCTGTCTGAGACCATTACGGATTCGGCGGACAGTTTTATGTCGACTGACAGATGGTCACCCAAGATATGGATTACCGTAAATGGAGACATCCCTGCCACCTGTGAGGACGTCTGGAGCGATGCCCTTGCACGGCGTGAAATATACAGCGAAGAACTCCACGGCGACGAGCACCCTATTTTATTTTTGCCTGCAGTGGCCACTGATGGCATGATACTGCCTATTGGCGCTATAGGGAGCATACGTGGTGAGAGAAACGGCACTGCACGCTTTGTTTGTATCATGAAGCGGCAGGCCCAGGATAATGAGGATGAGCCTTTTCTGTATGAAATGCTGTATATAGCATCAATCCCCGTAGATGAGGGAATAATGATAGAAGAAAATGTGCCGGTGCTCATCAATGCATGGTGCATCAAAAACTATGCGCCGGAAGCGGTAGAGGAGGAATCTTGATCCCTCCCAAATATGTGTACGAGGGAGATGAAGACAGGGCACGGGAGCTGCGTGGATTCGCCCAGAGCCAGCTGGAGATTTTACGCAACTCCATGAGGTTTCAGGATCTTAAGCAGGGCACCAGGGTCGTCAAATTCGATAATGGTACGATTATTGAGCTCACCAGGTGTTTTGGTCTTGAAACCGCTATCGTTTATGTTCCGGTGAGAAAGGCAGGCGAAGAGGAAGAAGAAAAGGTTGCCTACAAGGTGGTCTATATCACCGCTGTCAGCGTGATAAAGCAGGGCGCAAGCCCGTCTGTGAATCTGTGCGAAGGTGCCGTGCTTCCTTTTCAGCCTATTGAGATATCAGGGCTTACCAGCCTTGGAGATGACACGGATTACACTTTTCAGATACGGGGCGGCGTACCGCCCTATACCTGCGAGGTAACAGACAATGAGTTTTGGCTCAAGGAAAGTGAGGACAGTGAAGAATTATTACGAGAGTGCGAAGCACATGTGCAAGCTCCCCTGTGCAATGGCGGTACCTATCATGGATGGCTGGGCGGACTGGAAGGTATCACCGGAATGCTGTATACCCTTCTGGGCGGCGGGGTAGTTAATAAGGATATATGTGAACGCTATGACGGTATCTATATTTACAGGGGCGATATCATTGTGCACGTGGGCTTTCCGTGTTTTGACGGCGAGCTTATTGTCACGGATATTTGTGGAAACGAGGAACGGTTTGTATTGAACTGGGACCCCGATCCATTCGAATGGGATGCTGAGAACAGTGAAGAAACCATTGACCAAGAGGACGATGCCGTTGTGTACGCAACAGGCGGATCCCGTAATTTTACGTGGAGTATTTCCGGCACAGGATTCTGGCTGAATGATGCGTACACGATCACTGAACTGGAAACTGATACCCGATCCGTTACCATTTATACAGATGATACCGCCTGCGGCACGGGTAATATAACTGTCACTGACAGGTGTGGAAATACGGTTTCAGGAACGATTCGATGTACAGCAAATAGTCAATGGATGGACAAAGGCGCCTTTGAGCTGCACTGGACGGGTGATACGGAAACGCAATACGGATGTGATGATCAATCAGGCACAGGAGAGGTGATAGATGGAGAGTGGAAATATTTTTGGGATTATGATGATCCGGATTACCGGTGTTTGTGCTGCAAGAATTCATGCACCGGTGAGTACACGGGAAAGCCGGCAGGATCGAATCCAGAGGCACATGCAAATTATGGCTGTCTTACTACTGATTGTCATACACGGTGCTGGCATAACTATGTCAAGATCTATCACTGGGAATGTGTATGAAAAAGGATCAATGCTATTTACAGGCCTTTTCAGTGAAAATTCTAAAAGAGGCACGAAGGATACTGGAAAAAGGGTTCACTGCCAAAGATATCACCGAATATCTAAAAGACCATAATGATCAATCGCCGGTGAGACGGGTTGCGCAATCGGAACGTGCGGCCATGGCACGCACTACGGCATGGGGGCCTCAAAAAAAAGAGAATTGACATGAGCGAAACGAACGACTCCGGGCGGAGTTAGATGAAATAAGGAGACAAGAGATCGGAGATATTGATCAAGCCAGTCAAAGGGTTATTTAGAGGAAAAGAAAAATTTTGCCACGGATTTTAATTTATATATTAAGAATATTAATCTGCGGTTATCTGCGAAGATCCCTGGCCCAGACCTGGCATGCAATGGTTAGGCTATATAGCCTGCATTAATATATATCATAGAACTTGCAACATATGACAAGGAAGTCGCGCCAGGGCAGGCTGCGGCAAATAAAGAATAAGGAGGATATCATGTCAATTGTAACAATACCGACATTAAGCCCGATATACCCCACAAAAGTATATCCGTCAATGACCGCCCTTGATCTGGCAAAAGAGAAATTTGAACAGGCCCAGAATTATTCAGGTGATGCCTATCAACAGGCACAGGCCTATCTTGGCGTATTATCCGCCCTATTTGCGAATGCACAAATGCCTGAAACAGATATCGATTATTCCTTTGTGGAAGATGCCCTGACCACGGAAATCGAATCCAAGCGGCCCGAGGCCCCAACGATTGCGGCAAGCGAGGTGAATGCGCCCAGCCTGCCGGATATTGCCGAGGTTACCGCCCCGACTATTACCGTGCCGTCATCGGATTTCGGGGACGTGGAAACGGATTTTTCTTTTGACGAGCCTGCCTATAGCTCGGATTTGATCGATGCCGTGAAGACCGCACTCAAGAACTATGTAGAGAACGGCGGCACCGGCCTGGGGGCTGATGTGGAAGACGCCATTTGGGAACGGGCACGGGCACGCCTGGAGATCGTGAACGAACGCACCTATAACGAGGCCCTGGAATTCTTTGCCGCCCGAGGCTTTACTATGCCGCCCGGGGCACTGGCCGGACGCCTGCAAGAGGCGCTTCAAGAGCAGACCCGGGCAGATGAACAGATCAACTATGAGATCATGATCGAGCAGGCCCGTCTTGCCCAAAACAATACCCAGCATGTCCTGACCACCTCGGTCAATCTGGAAGGGATCGAAAAGCAGTTTGCCAACCAGATCGCCCAGCGTGCCTTTGAAAAAGCCCGTGCCGCCGCTGATGTCATCATCAATACCTACAATGCAAAGGTTGCCGCATACGTGGCCTATATGGAGGCGACACGCACCGAGGCCATGGTTGAAGAGATCAAGGCCAATATTCAGATTAATAATAACCGGCAAAAGGTTGAGGTGTTTCGAGCGGAGGTTGAAAAGTTCAAGGCGGATCTGGCCCAGGAGCTGGGAATTGTAGAGAGCGTGGCAAAGGTATACGGCTTTAAGGTCGCAGGATATGAAGCAGATGCAAAGGTGGCCGTTGCCGTGCTGGAGGCCCAGATCAAGCAGTATGAAGGAAAAATTACCCAGGCCACCAACCAGACGAATTTGAGCTTGAAAGAGGCGGAGATGGTGCTGAATTCCTATCTGGGGTCGTTAGCACTCCAGGAAAGGGCAGCTGAAGGCAATGCCAATGTTGCGGCCCAGCTCGCGGCCAGTGCCATGAACAGCGTGAATGCCAGTACCCATCTGGGCTACTCCGTGGGCAGACAATCGTCAGAACATATCGGGCATAGTACCGGTATTGGAAACAACGCAAATTTAGGTGAAACACATAGTTATCAACATCCTGTATCCTAATTAAGGAGGGCATATCATGAGGCGATCAGAACTACAAAGCAGGGGCCTGATGGGCTTTAGCGATGAGGATTATGCCAAATGGCGCAAAAAAGGTATTGAAAAAGCAGCCCGTGAAAAGGCTGAAAAGGAAGCGACTGAGGCAAAGGCCCATCAGCGGGATATTGAGCTTGCCAAGCTCACTAGTGACTATGCATTTAAAAAGCAATCGGAACTGGAGAAGTTGAGACAGGGCATGCTTGGAGAACGGGAGATGAGTTTGCGGAAATTCATCGAGGAGGCCGCTACCACTCGAAAAAAAGCGGGCACAGCCCCCGGAGGCCTCACCTTTGCACAGCGGAGGCAGATTGATCAGGATGCAAAGAATTATGCTGCTGGTTTGTATGATGAGGTAAATGAAGTATATCGACAGCCATTCTCAGGAGAAATTTTAAAACCGGAAGAAATACCCGGTATCATCAAAAAAAAGCGTGCTGAGTTGGAAAATATCTATCTGGGCGGCATGCAGCCGGGCGTAGCGCGAGCACGAAAGGCGCCGATGGAGGTGTACGGTGAGGTAAAGATCGGGGATAAAACCCTTTCTCAGCAGGATCTCAAACGTATTATGGGATTGAGCGATCAGGATGTGGTATTCAAGCCGGATATGCAGGGACGCATCGCGGCTGCAACACCAATCGATCTCAAAAAGGTGGCGCCTTTACTCTCTGCAGGGCAGGCAGCAGTGCCGCCGGACATTGATCTCAATACCATTTTGACACAAGGGTACGCACGAACACAGCCGAAAATACAAAGGCTGCCGGAAGAATCAAAAACAAGCATCACCCCGTCATTAGAAGGCACCATTGCGAAAAAAGGACCGCCGCCGGTCAAGACCGGCACAGCATCGTCAATGAATCTGCCCGGTGTAGTGAGTAATGCATATGCAGGCGGTGCTCAAAAACGGGGTGCAACTCGTAGCTTTTCTGGTGTGCATTTGATGTCGTTGCCGGAAATTATGAAAGAGATAAAATCATTTATTGATTATAAGCCGCACTTTATGAGCCTGCCGGATATATATCAAGCGGGCAAAACAAAAGTAGCGTCAGTATTTGAGTAACCGTGTCGAAGCGAAGCGAAGATCCCGCTTGCGGGAAACCTCTTCTATTATAAAGGTTATATATATTATGGACTTACACACACTGGTAAAAAAACCCGATGATCAATATCCGCCCTATTATCAGCGGCTGCTCAAGGATTATAAAGATACCGATCTGCCGGTGATCCAAGCAGGTATCGATTATCTGCAATCCCAAGGCTTCGATCCTGAGCAGGCGGCATTTCCTACCAGAATACAAGATCTACGGGCAATAGGGAACAGGCAATTGAAAGAAAAGGGCGTTAAAGCTCCCATTATGCCGGTTGAGAAAAAGAAAGAAAAGCCTTTCATTGCGCCCTTTTATCAAACGCTTCTCAAGGATTACAAAGGTGAAGATCTGCCGGTGATCCATGAGGGCATAAAATATCTGCAGTCCCAAGGCTTCGATCCTGAGCAGGCGGCATTTCCTACCAGAATACAAGATCTACGGGAAATAGGTAAGAGAGAATTACATATAGAAGAACCGAAAGTACCTGCAAAGCCTCCAGA
>JGI10211J14876_10000301_pt1 | contig 20851 bp, 19 predicted proteins | sample Etolagsediment_FD_14876 | JGI IMG/M metagenome (IMG submission 14876)
CAAGGAGTCAAAAGGTTTTTGTAAAGCACTCAAGATAGAATCAAACTGTTCAAGCTTTGGCTCTAACGTTTTCATAACTTCAGCTTTAGCTTCCGATTCACCCTGCCTGGAACCTTCTTCTTTACCTTTTGCTAAACCTTCCTCGTAACCTTTTTGAAAAGCTTTATCGTAAGCTTCTTGCTTTAATAGCTCTGCCTGTTGTTGCAACCTTGGTTGCAACTCTTTCTGCATCTCTGCGTACACCTTATCCGAAATATCTTCGGAACTAGCTTCATCATCACTTTCAAAATTTGAAAGCATCCAGGGTTCAATATTGGGAGAATCCAGTTCAGAAGATTGCACTAATTTTGTAACACCAGGCTCATCTTCTTTGAAGGAAGATTCTGTGTGTAGTGGTTGCTCACTCACTTACACAAACTCCTCACCACCACCAGGCATCATTATTTTCTCTTCATCTGCTAAGCGACGAACAGTCTGGATGATGGTACGTTGTGCATCTTCCACCGCACTAAGTTTAACTGGCCCGCCAGTTTCAAGGTCATCACGCATAATATCTGCCTGACGTTTGGAAAGGTTTGAAAGGAATTTTTCTTTAATTTCAGTATCCGCACCTTTAAGAGCCACAATAAGTACATCACTTGGGACTTCTGCAACAATCGCTTGAATACCTCTATCGTCAATACCGCCAATATCATCAAAGACAAACATTTTATCTTGAATAGCTTTACTCACATCATCATGCTCAATCGCGATATCATCTAGAATTCGAGAATCTACACCACTACCTACTAAGTTTAAGATTTCAGCAGCTCGCTTCTCGCCACCAATCGTAGCCAATTTACCACCCTCACCATCACTCGATGCATTTTCAAGTACATCGTTTAAGTCAAACAGTGCACGAGGTTGAATAGTTGTTAATGTAGCAATACGATAAATAACTTCTGCTTGAAACCTTTCAGGAATCCCTCTAAGAACTTCAGCAGCTTGATCGGAATCAAAATACGACAACACAATTGCTACCACCTGTGGGTGTTCATTACGTAGCATGTTTGAAATAGTTGATGGGTGTTGCCATTTAAGCGCTTCAAGGCCTTTAACCTGATCACCAAGTAAGGCTGCATCCATAAGATGACCACCGCCATCTCCTAAAGCATCAGCCATTAACGATTGTGCATATTCACTAGGATCAACACCTAGAGCATCTTCACCAAGCTCATCTAAAAAAGAACGCATGACCGAATGAATATCACCGTGCGATACATTTTCAACCGAGGTCATTGCTGACCCTATCTGCTGCACTTCTCTAGGATTAAGATGTTTTAAAACTTTGGCCGCCGAATCTTTACCTAAAGAGAGCAACAATATTGCCGCCTTATCAAGCTTTGAGATATTTTTATCTTCGCCCATTTCTTCGATTGCTGATTCAGCCATACTATTCTCCAGACATCCACTGCTTAATAACATGCGCAGCGACTTTTGGATCGGCTGCTACAATGGCTCTAACTTTCTCTAATAATTCGTGTTCAGCTTGTGACTCAGCTTCTGATTGAACTGCTGTCTGCTCAACCTCTTCATTCATTTGTTCTAGAGCCTTAGAAATTTCATCTACATTTTCTAACTCTTCTTCTTCCTCAGGAACATCTTCAGGGTACTCAAGATACGTTTCTTCTTTCTTCGAAAGATCTCTAAGCATTGGGCGAATCACACCGAAAATAATAATTAAGACTGCCAGGCCTGCTAAGAGCTGTTTAACCAAGTTCCAGAACCATGATTCTTGCCAAATTGGTGCTGTTTCTAACTCTTCTGTAGGAGCCACAACAAAGGAAGCATTCACTACACTTAAAGTATCTCCACGAGTTTCATCCAAACCAACGGTATCACTCACCAATCTCCTGTAACGAAGCAATTCTCCCTCATCTAAGGGTTGACGAACAATTAAACCGTTTTCATCTAAACTAATTTTGTCATCTAAGACTACAGCCACAGACAATCTATGAATATTACCCACTGAGTTTTTGATATGACTCACTGTTCTATCTAATTCATAATTCTTAGTTTTCTTCTCACTTGAGCTTTTTAGGTTTGGATCGCCTTCTGGGTTATAACCTTCTTCAGGCGCTAGTCCTGCTCTAGGTGGCTGATTAGTTAAAGCTCCTGGAATTCCAGCGGGTCCTTGATTTCGGTTAATTTCTCTCACTTCTTGCTCAGAACGAATGGCCTCTGGATCAGGCTCATAGTTCTCACGCGTTTGCTCTTGCTGTGTAAAATCTAGTTCCGCTGTAACTTGCGCTCTTACTTTATTTTCACCACCTACAATTGGGGCTAATAACTTAACAATACGACTAGAAAGGGTCTCTTCAACTTGACGAGTATAATCTAACTGCTTCATGCTCATATTCAGCATGCCTGTGTTCGAGGTTGAACCAGTTAACAGGTTTCCGTGCTGATCCACAACAGTAACAGACTTAGCTTCCATGTTAGGGATGCTAGATGCCACTAAGTATACAACCGCACTTACTTGCTCTTCATTAAGCGTTCTACCAGGATACAGCTTCACAACAACGGAAGCGGAAGGTTTTTGTTGTTTTCTTACAAAGACAGAACGTTTAGGCAAGCCCAACATAACTCGAGCGGATTTTACGGAATTAATGGATGAAACTGACTTGGCTAACTCGCCCTCTAAAGCTCGGTGATATCTAGTAGTCTCTTTGAACTGAGATATTCCAAAACCTTGCTCAACATCTAAAAGTTGGTAACCAGTCGCAGCTTGCTTAGGATAACCCGCCGCTGCAAGTTTAAGGCGCAATGAATGGACTTTGTCAGTTGGAACTAGAATGCCACCACTACCTTGATCAATCTTATACTTAACCCCATCCTGCTCAAGTGTCTGCACAATTTCATTCATATCTTTGGCATCAACACTGCCAAATAGGAGAGTGTACGGGGTATTTTGTGACCACAAAACAATACCGACAACCAATGCTAGAGAAGCTGCAAGAGCAATAACCAGACTAACTTGTTTGGCTACAGAGAGGGAGGTAAGGTTATTTAACAGCGTAGACCCGGCTCCTGTAGGAGGTTGGGTGTTTAATGAATTGTCGATAGACGCTTGCTGTTCAGCCATTGTAAAATCTTCTTGTCTTTAAAATTAATGCAGTAAAGCTAGAAAGTAATTTTCTAGTCCTTTGATCACTACATAGGCATGTTAATTACTGTCTTATAAGCTTCAACCAGTTTGTTTCTGACCTGTGTCATAGCCTGAAAAGATAAACTTGCCTTTTGAGCTTGAAGCATAACTTCAGATAATTCTATATCTAGATCACCTCGTTCAAATGCTTTTTTCATATCACCTGATTTATGCTGTTCACGATTAACCGACTGAACAGATTCAGCTAACAAATCGGCAAAATTAGCCGCTTCATCTTGACCACTTTTAGCAGTTTCAGTGACATCAGCAACCGGTTTAGCTTCTGCTTGAGCAGCTAAAGATCGCATTTGTAACATTAAACTTTGTGTATCAATAGGATCCATCTGTATCGTCAACTCCAAATAGGCTATAAAGCTATTTCAACTAATTCTAAAGAATGTGATTTATTATCACATAGTTCTAATTGTCATTCAGCAATTGATATGCCACATTTCTGTCAAAAAACCAACAAATCGCTAAACTATTCGTATTTTCGGCCGATAAAGTTTCTTTTTAAGGAACATCAACGCCTTGTTCTTTCAATTTAGCTATCTTATAACGCAGAGTTCTTGGGCTAATATTTAAAGCTTCTGCCGTTTTTTGTCTATGCCCTGAATTTTGACGTAAAGTTTCTAAAATAAGTTGAGTTTCCCTAGCCTTTAAGTCCATTGGTAACTCTATAGGCTTAAAATCTGTATTATCCTGCGCTAAAACCTCTTCAGAAGCTTCTTTAACTTGATAGTTCTCATCATTGTTAAATGACGTAGACATATTCAATTCTTGAGAATCCGTTTTTAAATGGGTATCAAAACCATCATCTAATAAAATATTCTGTTCTTTAATGGTATCACCCGACATCATCACTAAAGCACGTTGAATCACGTTATCAAGCTCACGGATATTACCAGGCCAAGTATATTGTATTAAGCGCTTCATTGCTGGCGCTGAAATCATAGGCTGCACTCGTGCAGTACCACAGTGTCTCTGAATTAAGCGTTCAGCTATAGCGGCGATATCTCGTTGACGTTCCCTGAGTGGTGGCAACATCATAGGAAAAACATTAAGTCGATAAAATAAATCATCCCTAAAAGTTCCATCAGCAATCGCTTTTTTCATATCTATATTAGAAGCACTTAAAACTCGAACATCAAGCTCTACAACCTTAGTACTGCCAATTCTTTCGACTTCCTTCTCTTGCAAGACGCGCAATAACTTGGCCTGCAAATCTGGTTTCATTTCACCAATTTCATCTAAAAAGATCGTACCTTGTTGTGCTTGTTCAAACTTACCTGGCATAGCCTTAGCTGCACCGGTAAAAGCACCTTTTTCATAACCAAACAACATCGCCTCTAACATGCTTTCAGGAATTGCAGCACAGTTAATCGCTACAAAAGGCTGCTTGGCTCGAGGAGACTGCATATGAATATAACGTGCTAATACCTCTTTACCTGTCCCACTTTCACCACTAATTAAAACACTCGCTTCACTTTCAGCTACTTTTTTAGCCATATTTTTTAGCTGTTGCGTAGCGGGATCAGCAACAATAAAGTCATCTTCACTGGATGCATCACGGTTAAAATAAACCTTAGCCTTTTCAACCAATACATTCGCTTCAAACGGTTTAACAATATAGTCAACCGCTCCGGCTTTCATTGCATCAACCGCTTGCTCTATTGTGCCGTACGCGGTCATTAAGACAATCGGCAGATAAGGTTTAATGGCTCGAATTCTCATCATTAGAGCATAACCATCCATACCATCCATACGAATATCACTGAATACCATACCGATCTCATCATCCAGAGCATGTAAAGCTTCTTCAGCACTGCTTACACTAATAATTTCAAAACCATTCAGGCTTAAAGTATCAACCAAGGCTTCTTGTAGCTCAGAGTCATCTTCAACTACCAAAATTTTAGCAATACTCATGCAACTTCCTTTCTAGATGTTAACGGTAAACGCAAACCAAATTGCGTGCCATACCCTACTATCGACTTAACCCAAATCTCACCGTTATGCGCTTCTGCAATAGCTCTAACAACCGCTAGACCCAGTCCTGTTCCTTTTGCTCGGCTGGTATAAAATGGCTCAAATATTTTTTCAAGATGCTCTGAATTAATTCCAGGGCCTTTATCACTTATAACCAAATCAACCTTTTCGTCTGATATTTTGTTTACCGTCACCTCAATCTTAGCAGCTCTGCCCACCACATCAATTGCATTTCCAACTAGATTCTGTAAAGCGGTCAGCAGAGCATCTTTATCTCCCGTGATGACCAGGCCTGGTATAAAAGCATTAAAGCGAATAGTGCTTTGAGATTGATTGATTTGCGCTTCAACACCTTGTTCAAGACTCGCTATTAAAGTATCAACTACAATCTCTTTTTCACTCCCTTTTCCACCCTTTGCATACTGCAACATATCTTTAACTAGAGCCTCAAGATGATTAAGACTGTTAAGCGCCTTGCCCACAAACTTTTCACGTTTGTCATCATCCAGGTGTTCAGAGTTCATTTGCGAAACATAAAGCAGAGCAGAAGATAGAGGAGTTCGTATTTGATGAGCTAAAGAGGCTGCCATTTCACCCATTGACTGCAATCGTTGATGGCGATTAACATGTTCTTGTAAGTGACGTGCAGAAGTGACATCTTGAATCAATAATGTGCGATTTAAATCTTTATCCGCAGGGGTTTCAGACAATTGGTAAACCGTACCATCATGCCTAATCAATTCTCCTGCATCGTTGGTGCTTAGAAACACATTCATAATAACGATGTCCCAATCACGCCCAACCGCATCGGCACCTAATATTTCTTGAGCGCCTGGGTTCATTTCAACTATTTGGTTTTGCTTGTCTAGACCAATGACGCCAGCAGGTAGTAAATCTAATAAGCGGCTTAGCTTGTCAGCAACTTGTTTTTTTTCTTGGTCACTTTCAGCAAGTTGTTTTTGTAAATGCGCTGCTTGGGCTTGTAAGGAATCATATGAAGAAGTAAGTTGCATTGAAGTTTGATTAAACAAATTAAAAGCATCTTCTAACTCTTTTAAACGCGCCTGTTCTTCAATGTTTATCAAAGTAACTCACCTACAACCTTTAAGTTAAATCATATTTACGAATTTTCTCTACCAGAGTAGTTCGATTCGTTTGCAACAATTTGGCGGCTTGGGAAACATTACCATCCGTTTGAGATAAAGCTTTCTGAATCAACTGAACCTCCATCTCAACCAAATAAGATTTTAAGTCTAAGCCTTCATCTAAATTTGGCGCTGCCATTGATAAGCCTGATGATTCAGTGGCATCTTCATTAATAGAACTATTACCAATATCGGCATCATTGCTTTCAGCCTCTATTGAGACTACCTTAACAGCTTCAGCACCAGACTCAATCGAGTCTTCTGTAGCTGTAGCAACAATCAATTCTGCATCATCAGGCAAGTCAATCTGATACTTTGCTGGCAAGTCATCATAATCAACAGGCAAACCAGGAAATAAAATCGATAAACGTTCAGATAAATTGCCTAACTCTCGAACATTGCCCGGCCAAGGATAATTCTGTAATGCAATCAACGCTTTTTCAGAAAAAGTAGGAATTTTGCGGCCATTTTCTTGGATACGTTTAAGCATAAACTCTAAAAGTTCAACTATATCTTCTGGACGTTCTCTTAAAGAAGGCATTTCGATTGGAAAAACATTTAAACGATAAAACAAATCTTCACGAAAATCACCAGCAGCAATACTATCTTCTAAATTTCTATGTGTAGCTGCTATAACTCGCACATCACATTCAAAACTTTTGTTGCCGCCGACTCTTTCATAAATACGTTCTTGTAAGACTCGCAACAGCTTCACTTGCATAGGTAAAGGCATATCACCAATTTCATCTAAGAAAATAGAACCTTTTTCGGCCATCTCAAAACGACCTTTACGGGCAGTGATAGCCCCTGTAAATGCACCTTTTTCGTGACCAAACAGTTCACTTTCAAGAAGTTCCGCTGGAATTGCACCGCAGTTAATAGGAATAAAAGCCCTGCTATTACGATCGGATAAATTATGAAGAGCTTGAGCTACAACCTCTTTACCCGTTCCTGATTCACCTAAAATCAAGACACTAGCATCGGTTTGAGCTACTTGGAGGATTAGTTTTTTAACCTGTTGCATCGCTGGGCCACTGCCAACGAGCGAAGTAAAAATTTCTTGAGACATCTAGTCGCCGTTTTAGTTATTTAACACCTAGGTACCCTTTATATACAGGTTTTCCAGTGATGTCAAAAATTTGGCAACTTTTTTTGTAGGTTTATTATTTTATTTCAAGTATTGTTTTACCTGAGAAAGTTTTTTTGAATCTTTTTTTCGTGTTTGACTAAGCTCTTGTTGACCCGATTCAACCAAACTAATCAGTGCTTCATTATCCTGGTTCAGTTTCGACAGAATAGACTGTAACCTTTGCCCATGGATATGAATTGATTCCGTTAACAAAGGCTGCCAAAGCAAATCCAAATCATGCAACTGTGGCCAATTTTCTGTTTGTGCAGCCTGCAATCTCTGTTGAGAAAGTGTCAGCAACTTTAATTTTACCAACTCAAAATCTTCTGACACCATTAAATTGTTCCAATACGATCTAACTGCTCTTTACTAACACGCTTAATGTTATCCGGCATAGCCTTCCAGGCCTCTGCAATAGGTTTAATTAACTCTATTACTTCATCAATTAAAGAAGCGTCATTCTTACTGCTTGCTTTAAAGGTTTGTTCATAACAATAGCGATACAAGTTAGCAAAATTCTCAGCCGCGTCTTTACCTTTTTCTAGATCAATACCAGCCTGTAGTGCTGCAATAATTGATAGAGCTTTATTGAGGTGCTCAGCCTTTTTCTCATAGTTTTTTTGTTGAATAAAAATCTTACCTAAATTCAAATTTTTAAGGGCTCCGTCATAAAGCAATTCGACAAGTTTGTGTGGACTTGCTTCAGATACCGCAGATTCTACAGCCGTATTAGAATATGCTTTTGCAAAATTATTTCTCATTGCCATATTCATAAATTTCCCCTACTACTTTTAATTATCATTATTACTAAACTGAGCCGACAACTGATTTCTTGTTGCCTCTGCATTAGACATTATCGACTGTAACATCGAAAACTGAAGGCGATATTTCAATTCCATTCTTTCATAACGAGCATCAATTTCTTTAGAACGCTCATCAAACTCATCATTTTTGTTATACAACGACTCTAATCTTTGGCTAATCAAACCAGTATCGTTGGTAAAGAAATCATTAATAGTTTCCTCAATACGGCTTGCAAAACCTTGAGCAAAACCAAAAGAAACACTTGCTCCAGGGTTACCAGTCACTTCTAAAGACAAACCTCTCATAGAAGTATCGCCATCATCAGCTACCGCAAAGTTAGAAATATTAATTTTTCTACCATCCTCAATATCCGCATAGGCTCCTAAACTCAATATACCGCCGCTTTCTGTTTGAATAGTACCATCAACATTTAAACCGGTTTCTAAAGCAGGATCTCCTACGTTGGCCAAACTCATACTTAACGACGAATTAACACCGTAACGGGTAGACTGAAGGACAATTTGGTTAGAGGCATCTACATAGGCTGAAACTTTGCCTCCTGCACTAGAAATTTCGCTGTTATTGTTAATTGTATTCATAATTTCTAAAGCGTAATTTTGCAAGTCAGCAGTATCAGTAGGTGCATTTAAAGTAACAGTAGTAGAACCATCAACAGAAACATCAAAAGTTCCACCTGCTTGCGGTACAAAACTCCACTCTGCTTTAGTTGCAGCCTGAGTAATATCTATTGCGTAGCTTCCTGTTTCTGTTTTTTCAGATGCACCTACAAAACTAACCAATGCACTATCAGATGAAGCCCCTTTAGAGAATAGACTAGCAACGGAACTTAAATCATTATCCAAAGCCGATTGAAAGGTAGTTTCATCAATATTTAGTACACCTTCTCTATCAAAACTTAACCCTGCAAAGAACAATGCATTAAAGCCAGAATCTAGCTCATCAATGGTTCCTGACATAGACTCTTTAATCTGGTCTCTAACGGTTCTAAGAATAGTATTCCCGGCTAAATCCCCATAAAACTCATATTCGCCTGTAGCCAGCTCTTCCTCAGTTAAACTAGAAGCATCATATTTACCTAACTCATCAAGAATGGTTTGTAACTGATTATAGACATCAACAAAACTACGGATTGTTTCTTCAACAGTTTCTGTTGCTTGGTTTACATTTACGGTGTTAACTACACCAATAGAAGCTGAATTAAGCTGAAATTCAACGCCATCAATAACATCATCAAATGTATTGGTTGAACTAGATATTTCTAATCCATTTAACTCAATCACCGCATCTTGAGCCGCTGATGTAACAACGTAGCTAGAAGCATCCCCTCCGTTCGGTAAACCTACTGGATTAGTTGCACTAAACGTTATTTCTCCAGAAGCGCCAGGTGTTTTAGAGGTCAACATCATTCGATAGCCATTACCATCATTAATCACAGCGGCATTTACACCATAATCACCACCATTCAAATATTGCTGCAAACCTTCTAATGTTCCATTATTTGCATCTAAAGCGATAGATTGCGTCTGACCATTAACGGTAAATTCAAAATTGCCAGAACTGGCTATAGGGCTTTCCAAGGAAGCGAATGTTTGGGCAAAAACAATAGTATTGGTTTGAGCTAACTTTTTAGCTTCTATTTGATAAGAACCCGAAGCAGCTTCACTGGTAGCAGAGGCCGACACAATAGAATCGTTAGAAGACTCGGCTGTTTTTTGTCTAAAGAGATCTGGAGAGGTCAAATCTGTTACATAAGTTTGAAATGCATTCAAATTGGTTTCTAAGTATTTCAGACCACCTAATTCAGTATTCACTTTTTCAGTGTTTCGCTCCAAGGTAGCACGCTTCGTTGCAACATCAGCTTCGGCAAGCACTTTTGACATATTTCCAATATCAAAAGTACTGTTTGTAAGTGAATTTACAAGTGTAGAACCAATTTCGTTTGCCATTCTCTGCCCCTTTGCTACCTATCTTTTAATAAAAGCCATTACCATGCCACTTTGTAATGAAACTTTAAAAAGTAACAACTATTAATGTATTAATTATATTATCGGCAATTTTAGAAGAAACTTAAATAAAAAAAGCGGCTAAAAAGCCGCTAAACACACAAGGGAAATGGTACCACCTTTTTATACAGTTTCATTAGTAAACATACCAATGGGTGGCGATATCTTTTCAGAAACCTGTTTGCTCATCTCCAAGTATTGTCCAATACTTTTTGATATAGCTAAAAATTCTTGGGTAGGAATCTGACGAATAACTTCATCCGTCTCACTATCCCTGATAAAGATTACCATTCTTTCCGAATCTTCATCTCTTTCAAACTTCAAATAGTTTTGAAGTTTTTGCAACTGAGCATTTAAATCATTCATTTGCTTATCAAGCTCAGCAGCATCAATTTGGCCACTTACTTCTTGCGATTTTAATTGCGCAAGTTCCACTTTCTTCTGCTCAACTTGTTGAGCAGAATCTTGCTTACTTACCCTAGCAAAATCGCTAGAAGCAGTGGGAGTTTTGGGTACATCCAAAGGCATTTTAGCCAGGTTATTAGGTTGTATATTGCTTAAATCAGCCATACCCCCTCCTTAAATCAACTTATCATCTATATGATTTCATTGAATAAGGCACCTGTCAAACCTTCTTTTTTAGATGCTCCACTTTGTTGTACCGAATCAAGATAATTTTGAATGTTTTTCATCATTTTCAACGATCCTTCATTTGGGTACTGTTTGATTACTTCGTCAGTCGTTTTGTCGATAACTTTAACTACTGAAGACTGAGTATTTTCATCCACGGAAAACATGACCCCTAAACCTAGTTGTTCAAGCTTACTGTTCACTTGTTCAACCTGTTTTTGCATCATCTCTTTCGTTTCTTGCTGAGCCTTTAAGTTAGGAGAGACGACTGAAGTCTCGACCTGCTGTTGAGGAACTTTACTGGCATTAGACGTTGCTGCTGCCTGTGCCGTATTTGTTGCCTGTACAGGGGATGATATAGAGTTTATGTCCATTTCAATCCCTCCTATTAAGATCACTTAACAAATCAGACTATTAACTATAAACCTAAGTTTATCGTAATAGTGCTAATACATTCTGTGAATTACCATTGGCTTGGCTTAGCATACTCATACCAGCTTGCTGAAGTACTTGTGTACGAGCTAAGTTAGCACTCTCTTTTGCAAAGTCAGCATCTTGGATACCTGAACGTGCAGCTGAGATATTCTCACTGATGTTTTGCAGGTTAGATACAGTATGCTCTAAACGGTTTTGTACCGCACCAACTCCAGATCGTTCAGTACTTAAAGTAGAGATTTGAGCATCCATTACAACTAAAGCGGCTGCCGCATTTGCTGATGTGTCAATACCTACAGCTGTAACTGCTGCTGCGATAGTTGCACCACCAATAGTAGTAACATTAATAGAATCCGCCGCATTATCTTCCCAACCAACTTGTAGGTTTGTTGATGTAGCTGCACTCATTACCTGTACACCATTAAACTTGGTAGTAGTAGCAATTCGAGTTAATTCTGCCGATAAAGCATCAAACTCATCATTCATTGCAGTTCGGTTTGCTGCAGTGTATGTTCCGTTTAAAGACTGGATAGCTAATTCACGTTGACGCTGCATCATACTTGACATCTCTTCAGCCGCACCATCAATGGTTTGTGCCATAGAAATACCATCATTTGCATTACGAACCGCTTGGTCAGTACCCATGATCTGTGAAGTCATTTTAGTTGCTACTGCTAATCCAGCCGCATCATCTGCTGCACTATTGATACGTAGACCAGAAGTCAAACGTTCCATAGATACGGCTTGTTCACGACTTGAACNGTCAAGNTGACGAGTTGCATTTAAAGAACTTACATTTGTGTTGATTACCATTGCCATGATAAATCTCCTTTTTGTAAAGAAATGTTAGTTATGCCCTAGTTGGCGTTCTAACTTTTATGTTATCCGCCAACTAGGTGGCGAATTCTGTTTGAGAAAACCAATTAATATTTAATTGATTAATGCACTCAAATTCTGTCTCTCTGCCAGGTTTAACAAGCCTGGTAGATTTAAATTTTTTACTGTAGAAGCTGCAATACATTCTGAGATGCTTGGTTAGACTGACTTAACATACTCATTCCAGCCTGCTGAAGAACCTGTGTTCTAGCTAAATTGGCACTTTCTTTTGCAAAGTCTGCGTCCAAAATACTTGAGCGTGAAGCACTAATGTTTTCACTGATATTCTGCAGGTTGGCTACAGTATGCTCTAAACGATTTTGTACCGCACCCACACCTGATCGTGCAGAACTTAAAGTAGAGATTTGAGCATCCATTACAATTAATGCAGCTGCCGCATTGGCGGAGGTATCGACACCTACAGCAGTAACGGCTGTTGCAATAGCAGCACCGGCAATCGCGGTGACCACAATAGAGTCTGCGGCTGTATCTTCCCAACCAGCATGAATTTGAACCTGAGCTGCGGTTGACATGACTTGAACACCATTAAACTTCGTTGTTGTAGCAATTCGCGCTAATTCTGCCGATAAAGCATCAAACTCTTCATTCATAGCTGTACGGTTAGCAACTGAGTAAGTTCCGTTTAAAGACTGGATAGCAAGTTCACGCTGACGTTGTAACATGTCAACCATTTCTTCAGCGGCTCCATCAATGGTTTGTGTCATCGATATACCGTCGTTGGTATTACGAATTGCCATATCTGTACCCATGATTTGAGTTGTCATTGCTGTTGCAACCGCTAAACCTGCTGCATCATCTGCCGCGCTATTGATTCTAAGACCTGATGTTAGACGCTCCATTGTTACAGACTGCTCTCTACTAGAAAGATCTAGTTGACGCGTTGCATTTAAAGAAGCCACATTTGTATTGATTACCATTGCCATAATATTTCTCCCGATGCCTAAGCATCTTTTGTGTGTTTGATTTGTTTCTTGTTTTAATCTTGAGACAGTGTTTCCTGCCTTCAATCTATGTAACGGATGAACTAAAAAAAACTTTAGGAAAAACTCGAAAAAAAATAAATTATTTACGAAAACCCACAAATCATGCGTGTGCAACGAAAAATAGACATAAAAAAACCCGGGTTGCTAAGAAACCCAGGTTTGATAAAAAAAAGAGAATAAAAAAATTTAATACATTCGAGCTTATGGGCTGTTTAATGATTCTACAAACGCCTCTAATTCAGCTTGAACTAAATTTTGGTTACCTTCCGCCTCTATTAATAATTGATTCGCCATTTCAATCTTATTTGTTTGCACAAGTAGCCTTAATAAATGAATCAAGGCTTCAGTATCTTTATCTAGTGAAGAATAAGACAGGTAAACATCTATAGCAGCATCAACATGACCAAATATTGAAAGTGCTTCGGCATACTTAGGTGTGTATCTTAAGTCAAACTCACTTAACTTCTTGAGGGCGGCTAGTCCTTCTTCATTTTTATGCAATGAAAAAGCAAGCGGAAAAACCTGCTGCTGAATAATGTAGAAATGTTTGTCAGGGTCAACAACTAAATAGTGAATCAACGCTTCTTCATAGGCCTCTTTTAACTCTAACAACAACCCACTAGCAAAGGACTTTACAATACTGTACTCTTTTGCTGCTGCAAACATAAGCTGGCGTGAGATATCTCGTACATCCTGTAAACTTTTATCCTCATAGGCAGCTTGTAACCTTATTACAAAATCATCTGGGGACTCTAATCGTTGCTTAAAACTTCTCTCTAGAGCACTTTCATCAGTTTTTACCCGCTCAAAATCATTTTCTAAACGTTCAACACATTCCGAGAAATTCTGTTTATAAAAGTCATAAGACTCTGAAGCATAGTGTTCTAACCAAACTATAAAGCGCCCTGGCATATTATTATCTAGCCAGAACTCTGCAAGCGATTCAAAGTTAGCTTTTGGGTCTATCTCTTGCTCTCTAAACGCTATCTCTTTCTGAATTTCATTAAGCTTATCAATAAAGTCATTTGATGCTTGATTGAGCCCACCAAAAAAGCCCGTTAAAGCATTAATCATCTCTTGCTCAGACATATCAGCTTCAGACTCTACCGGCTTCAAACTGCTCATAAACGCTTGGTAACCATAGTTAACCATGGTTTGGTAATCAACTCCCACTAACTTTTCAAGCTTTACTTTTAATTTAAGCACCTCTTTAGTGCGCGTCTTTAATTTTGAAGGGTCTGTAAATAGAATGGACGTTAAGTGCAAGCCTTTCTTTGATTCTTGAGCTATATCTGAAAGCCACTTAATATGTGAGCTAACTTCTTTTTTTAAAAAGTTCTGAAAAGTTTTTTCTATTTCTGCATTAAATTGTAATAGCTCACCAAAGACTTCTACCGCATTAAACTTATCTCTGCCAAACTTGACTTCTGTCATGGGTTGAAAATCAATACCCTTCACCACAGCTGCGCCATCGTTTAAATTATGTGCTTGAAGGTTAGGCCAAGTTTTGCGTAATCTTAAAAATTGTTCTTCAAACAGGTTTCGAGCATCATACAGTTGAATATTGGTACCAACTTCTTCGCCTCGGTAGTTAATAGCGGTGGTATCAGAATTATCTTTTTGACGATTTTTAGATTCAATACTACCTGACTCATGACAAACCCCCTCTAAGGTAAAACAAAAATCCACACCAGCTAAGTAAAAATTGCTCACTCCTAAATAAGCCGCAATACCAAATAATGCATTCGTAACAGTAGGTCCATCAGAAATAAAGTTTTCTTCGGCTCCTTTTGCCCAAGGAAAACGTCTTCGACTATAAACTTTTAAACCTGACCACTGGCGAATAAGTGGTCGATAAGGATGTTCCCCAGTAATTAAAATACTCTTTTTTTGAAATTCATACATCTCTTTAGAATATTCCAAAATAAGAGGTTGACCATCAAAAACACCAATAAAATCGGGGGTAATACCCTCTTTTAATAAGCGTTTACAAATTCTACTCGCAGCAAATATCCAGACTTTATTTTGATTGATTTTCAACCACGGAATCACCTTATCTAAAGAAGGACCTCCGCCCAAAATAATGCCCGGTATATCGCCCTCTAATCTTTGTTTAATTACTGACAAAGGGTGCATTAAATCGACTGAACTTTCCAACTGCTGATCAAATACCTTTTTAAAGTCATGGTTATCAACACGGTCAATTTGAAAACGATGAAACAACTCTTTATTGATCTCATAAACATCTTGATAAAACCCTTCATCGTTAGATGCCATGAAAGAACTGAGTAAGATAATCGCATTACGAACCACATAATCCTGATAATTTTCATACAGGTATTCATATGTAAATTCTTCAAAAGTATGCAATTCAACCTTAAATGCTGATTGATTAGTTAACCAATCTCCTCTGGTTTGCTTTATGTGCTTAACTACTTCTGGAAAATCAATAACAATGAAACGTTGTCCAGCTGTTGCAATGGTTGCTAGGTAGTCTAAGATCAATCCAGAATCGGTACCTAAAACCACAAAAAGTTTGTCTCCAGGAAGTTTCAACCCAATGAATTTTTTATAAATATCTACAGAATTCGTTTCATTCAAAGCTTCTGGATAAAATCCAGACAATACCTGTTGATTATGTGCAGTTAGCTCTGTTTTAGTAATATGCATGCGGTTATTGACCTGTTGAAAAAATTAACGTGCTTGTGCTAAAAATAGTCTTTAATGCTTTTCTAATAAAAACCAAGTCGTATCATCTAAAGGAAAACTTGGATCATTTCTATAGACAAAACCATAATCTACTAGCTTTAAATCTGGGTACTGCACCATCAGTTCTCCTGCAAAATCACGCTTAAAATAGCGGCTCTCATTTCCACGGTAATCTATAGCAACGGGTGTAGGATTATAAGATTCTGACAATAAAATCCAGCGGTGACTGGATTCATATAATTTGGCATACATGGTAGACAGTTCATCCGGATTAATATGAATCAGTACGCCTAAAATCATTGCCATGTCATAGGTTTTTATAGGTTTAAAATCTAATGCAGATTGATGAAAAATTTCTTGGCAACCACCCCATTCTTCAAGCTGTTGTTTTGCAAAGGCGTTAATTTCTATCGCCGACAGCTCCGTTTTAGGGAGTAACTTAGCAATACTTTGTAAATTCAAACCAATATTAGAACCAAATTCAATTACCGAATTTAGCGGCCCTGTTCTCTGAATAATTTTTGTAAAAAGGGCCGTTTTACTTACAAGTAGTTGTTCATTATTATTACGTTGACTGTATTCATCACCAAATTTACCAGCCCAAAAAGATTCTTGTTCCGTTTTATATTCCATTAATCATCCTTTTCTTTACATTACTTTGAGACATATCAACTCAAAGCCATTCATTTTTTACAGCTGTCCCACGCGGAACATCAACGAATATTTTTTTACCGATTATTTGATCTAAATACTTTGGAGCAACACCATAACCTGGTCGAATGCTTTTAACATGCTCAACGGTTACGGTTTCACCGGCTTTTATATCTTTAACAAAATAGAGCGAACGACGAAATTGTACATTAGCCACTTCACTCGACTTTCTTCCATAATCTATCTTACCTAGAGCTTGCCAAGCTGTTTTACCCCCCTCACACAAAGCAGTAAGTTCGGATTCTTCAAGCGAAAAGCTATCATCTGGGCCACCTCCATTGCGATCAAGCGTGACATGCTTTTCAATTACGCACGCTCCAAGAGCGACACTTGCAATAGCGGTAGTGTTATCCAATGTGTGATCGGACAATCCAACAGGTAGATTAAAACGATATTGCATATCAAGTAATGTTCTTAAATTATAATCCTGAGGTGGTGCGGGATAACCACTTACACAATGCAATATCGCTAGTTGTTTACACCCCCCTTCTTTTGCGGCATCAATGGCTTCCTGGATCTCATCTGCATCGGCCATACCGGTCGAGATAATCATGGGCTTACCAGTTTGTGCTACATATTTAATCAGCGGTAAATCCACAGCCTCAAAACTGGCGATTTTATAAGCGGGTGCATTCAAATCTTCCAGTAAATCGACCGCTGTGTTATCAAATGGCGAACTAAAAATAGTAAGTCCTATTTTCTCAGCGTATTCAAATAACGGTTTATGCCAATCCCACGGCATGTAGGCACTTTCATAAAGCTGATAAAGACTCTGTCCATTCCATAACCCCCCTTTAATCATAAATTCGGGCGTATTCATATCTAAAGTAATCGTGTCAGGACGATAGGTTTGTAACTTGACTGCGCTTGCTCCAGCTCGTTTTGCCATTTCGATAATCTTAAATGCGTTGTTGATATCGCCATTATGATTAGCTGACATTTCTGCAATCACATAAGGTGGGAAATCAGAACCTATTTCTTGTCCATCTATGACTATTTTGGAATTCATTTTATATCCTGCTCAATTAATTCTTTTTGCATGCATACTATGGATTGGTTGTTTTTTAATTTTGATTCAACAATCTTGAAACCACTTTTGAGATAAGCTTTAATCGCACGTTCGTTATCTTCAAACACTTCCAATTTTAACGTCTTCAAATCAAGCGTATTGTATGCATAGTCAAAAGCTTGCTGTATTAAAAGCTGACCAATCCCTTTAATAGAGAGAAATGGATTTACGAATATACCTAATTCAGCCGTTTTGTTTTGCGAGTTAATCTCGGTTAAATTAATGCCACCTAAGATTGTATCGGCCTGATTGACCAAAAAATAACGTTTAGATTGGTTATCTTTTAAAGATTCTATAAATTTAGAATGCTCTTGTGGGGTTATATCATCAGCGTGATACATCCAACGTTTAATACTTGAAGCATTGCGCATTTTTAAAACTAAGCGATGCTCTTCAGAATCAAGAGCAACATAATCTTTAATCTCGATTAAATTTTGACTTTGCGTCACTTTAATAAGACTTGTCTCATTCAAACTGTCTATAACACGCTTTACACCAAGCCCATCACAAACATTACTCGCTTTAAGACTCACTACCTGCATCCAATCCATGGCTGTTTCAACCAGGCCTGGTAATTCTTTTAATGAGTTTAATAATTTTACAGCACCTGATGCGGCAAGCGCATTTGCGCTCTGTTTTTGGTTTTCAGCGACAACCATTTGAATCGTTGGCAAACCCAAACAACAGCGTTCCCAAGTTGTCGCACCAGCCGCTCCAATCGCACAATCTGCAGAGGTCATCACCTCTGCCATATTTGTCACATTTGCTTTTACTTCTGTTACAAAAGGCATTGATTTAGCTAAAGCTTTCACACTTTGTAAATGAGGAGCCATAGCCCCCATAACCACAGTAATTTTCAGTGTTTTAGGCAAATTACATTTTTTAAGAGAGGTTAAGATTTGTCCTGTAACATTATCAACATCCACCCCGCCTAGCGTAATTAAAAGGTGTTCAAATTTAAAATGTGTACGACGTTTGAGGCTGACTTCTCGCCATTGTGCAAACTCATCACGCAATAATGCATACTTAGAACCCGATAACACCAAACAAGAATCCGGTACTAGGTTTTGATATTTAAACTGAGTGCTATCGTAATTTTGATCAAGTAACAAATCACATTGATGCTTTCTATCACCTAAATCATCAATAACCATGCAGTTTTGACAAAACTCTGTAAGCGCCCCCTCCCACTGAATATCCAAAGCATAGTGATCAACAACCAACCAATCTACTTGCAAGTCTTGCAATATTTTCTGACACTCTTCAATGTCTTCAAGTTGACTAACGCCTAACCAAGCCGAATGAAACAGTTTTGAAGCTTGCTCCTTGGAAACAATTAAGTCATCAGAACTAGCAAGTAACGGTAGTTCATAAACCCTAAACCCCTGATTTTTTATAAAATCATTTAAGTTTCCAATATGTTCACGAGATATAAAACTGACTGTGGCACCCTGTTTTTTCAACCCATTTGCCAAAGTGATACAACGCATAACATGCCCACTTCCAATCTGAAGCGACGCATCCACTCTAAAAACAACATGAGTATTTTTATTGATAATAGATGGGCTGCACACGGATACACTCATTAGAGAATATCGCCATTTTTTTGGAGTACTTGGTACATTAATTCTGCGCGATGCCAGTCTTCCAAAGTATCAATATCCTGAACAAGATAGTGCGGTAAAACAAAAGGGTGACTAAATTCAGAGAACAAAGGTTTTAATGATGTAAAGGCTTCTGGTCGGCCCCAGTAAAATTGTCCTGCATCGTGAAACGCTTCTACTAAATCTTGAGAGCGCACGGAGAACAACTCTGGATTAAACATTTCTAAGCGTTCGGTTGATTGCTCTCCCGCACCGATAGGCAAATCAATAATTTTAAATGCACGCTGAATAGGAGATGCAAAACCTGTGACACTAAAACAATAATCTGCCTGACTAGCTTGCCATTGTTGATAAGATTGTTTTAATAAACTGGCTTGTACAAAAGGTGCTGTAGCATACAAACAACAAACACTAACAGGCCTGGTAGCATGGTTATCAAACCACTCTATGGCATGTTTAACAACAGGCAAAGTACCTGCATAATCGTTGGAAAGTTCTTCTGGTCTGATAAAAGGCGTTTCCGCACCATATTGACGTGCAATTGAGGCAATCTCTTCATCATCAGTAGAGACAATCACTTTATCAAAACAGCCACTATCTAGTGCGGCTTGAATAGAGTAAGCAATGATTGGTTTTCCTAAAAAATGTTTAATATTTTTTCGTGGAATACGTTTGCTACCACCCCTAGCGGGAATGACACAGAGTTTCATAACAACACCTGCTCAAGCACAGCTAAAACGGAATCTTGCTGTTGATTTGTCATGGCATGAAAAACAGGAATGCTAATAACACCCTTGTAATAATCTTCAGCATTGGGAAAATCCCCTAATTTAAAACCTTGATTTTGATAGTAAGGCTGAGTATGCACAGGTATGTAGTGTACATTGACTCCAATATCATTTTCTCGTAACGCATCAAAAATGACTTTTCTTGATTTTTCTGTCTTATCGCTATCAATCAAAATCGGATATAAATGAAAAGACGATTGAGCATACTTAGCTTGATAAGGAATTGTGATGGGTAAATTTTTCAATAAAGTTTCATAGCGGTTAGCAAAGTAAGTGCGCTTGGCGATAAAGCTATCCAATCGAGTCATTTGACTCACACCTAAAGCAGCTTGCAACTCGGTCATTCTGTAATTGAATCCTAAATCAACCTGTTGGTAATACCAAGCCCCTTCAGATTCTTTGGTAATGAGATTGGTATCACGAGTCACACCATGGCTTCTTAGCAACTGCATTTTTTCTGCCAGGCCTGGTTGATTGGTTGTGGCTAAACCACCTTCTGCGGTGGTGATTATTTTGACTGGATGAAAACTAAAAACGGTAATATCACTATACTGACATCCACCAACGGGCTGTTCTAAATAACGCCCGCCAATAGCATGAGAGGCATCTTCTATAATCTTAAATCCATACTCTAAACTTAACGCGTGAATACGTTGCATATCACAGGACTGGCCGGCGAAGTGAACAGGGATTACAACCTTAGGCAGACAGTTCTTTTGGCGGGCTTGAATGAGTTTTTCTTCAAGA
>JGI10211J14876_10000302_pt1 | contig 20844 bp, 19 predicted proteins | sample Etolagsediment_FD_14876 | JGI IMG/M metagenome (IMG submission 14876)
TTGAAAACAGCCCACTGACGCCGGCACAAATTGACCTGCCATATATAAAACAGCCGAACTACACAAAAAACATCCACAAACGGAATGCCTCAGCAGCGCAAAAAAAAATATTTTTCTTGATTCTTTAACAATTACTATGTATACTCATAATTTGAGCATACAGTCCGCAGTGAGGAGGATCTGCTTCATTTCAGGTGGTCCTCCTGTGACTGTATCGAAGGCGAAGGGAAACGTGAATCGCGGGTTCACATTCTTGGAGTTGAATATTTACTGTGGGTTCTTTGTCTTTGGGATTAGAGTTGGCCCGGCAGCGGAACACAGGACCGGATGCTATCAACCCAGGCCGCTAACGGCCGGGAGAAAGGAGCAGATGCCTATGTAGCAGTCAGGTAGTTAAACGGATTGAATTTGTGCTCAAAGGATTGAGAAAACTAAAGATTGTAAGCTGCGGGCGTTCCGCGGCAAAAATGAAAGTGACAACCAGTTAACAGGAGAAAAATAAAGTGAAAGACATGAAATCAAAATTGATATGGTGCGCTATCGTGGTAACTTTGATGATGGTTGCTGTTCCGGTTATCGCCAAAGGTCCCGCCGATCGTGCAGCAAAGTCAAGAATTGGGCATCTTTATCTTGTTGAGAAAGACCACACGGATCCTAACTGGCCGGCCGTTCCAGGCGGCGCCTGGGGCAAGATGATTTACAGGCGCTCAGCGCCGAGATTTCTCTTCATGTTCAATGGGCACGGCCTTCTGCCGGGAGAGGATTACACTCTGATCTACTACCCGGACAAGGTGGGAAATCCATGGCCCCGGACAGACATAATTTGCTTGGGTGATGACAGGGCTAACGAAGATGGGCATGTTCGTATCAGGGGCTTGGTAGATACGGGTGATTTGCCTAATCCAGGCACTGATATCAATGACGGTGCCAAGATTTGGCTTGTCCTGTCGGATGATGTTGACTGTGTCGAAGAGACGATGTTTGGATGGAATCCAGCCGAATACCTGTTTGAGCACAACCTTATCCAGTTCGATGCCACGGACCCGGAGGAGTAATATTCGGATGTTCAGATGATGCTTGCTTATTAAAAGCCCAGGCGGAGGGATGTTCATCTCTCCGCCTTTTTTGGTTTTTTTGTAGGCTGATTTGAACTTGCTGGCGGCCTCCGACTGTATGTCTGTGTTTTCGCCAGCGTTGTTATCTTGAACTGAGAACTTGAAAATTCGTTCGCACAGAACTGCGCCGGTTCGAATCCGACCCGGCCCATTGTGGCTGGTTATACGGTTGGATGGTCGGATGGTGGCTGCACGGAGGATTCTGGGCTGACGATTTTGGCCGGCAGGAGCACATTGAACGTCGTTCCTTTGCCCACCTCAGTCTCAATCTCGATTCGTCCGTTGTGCTGTTCTATGACCTGTTTGGCAATCGGCATACCCAGGCCCGTGCCGAACTTACTCTTTTTGGATTCAAAGGGCGTAAATATCTTTTCCTTCATATCCTCGGTCATGCCAGGCCCGTTATCCGTGATACCAAGCAGCACTTCTTCTTGCTCCGCCATGTATCTGGTTTCAACGCTGACAATACCACCGCTTTCATCCACGATGTCGATGGCATTTAGGATAAGGTTCAGAGCCATTTCGTGAATCCGCTCACCGTCCAGCTCGACGGTCGGCATCTTCTGGTCTATGCGGATATTTAGTTTGGAGTTCTTCTGCTTAAGCTGTGATTTCAGCGATTCTATGGCTCCCTGGATGACCCTGTTAAAATCACACGCGCCCAGCTTGAGTGGTCTTTCCTTGCTGTAATCCAGCATCTCAAGCGTGTATTTCCGCATTCTTTCAAGGTTTGGTTTTAGAATATCCCAGCTCCGTTTCACACGGTGAATCTGGTTCGTTCTAAGGCCGAAATCTATAATTTCGGCGGCCCCTCCAATCATCTGGAGTATGTTCTTTACCGAGTGAGATAACGTAAGCGCGGCGGTACCTGTTGCTATCAGTCTCTTACTCTCGCGGATTTTTTTTCCTAAATTGATGTTACTGACGGCCAGTCCCATGTGCAGTCCTATAAACTCCAGCAGCTCAAGGTGCCTGTTATCCCATTTGCAGTCACTGTTGCTGTCGGCATAAATCACGCCGAGGGTCGAGTCTGTGGTCTTTATCGCGGCGCAAATGGCACAGTGGATGTTGAAGCGCTGAAAGTTCGGATCGCCCGGAAATTGCTCGCTTTGCATTGCATTGGTAACAATAATTCCACCGGCCGTTTCCATTACCTTGTCTATCACGGCACTGCTCGCTGTCATCAACGCCTCACTTTGCCCGTCACGATATATGCTGGCGATGTTGGCGAGTTGAGCATTATCATCGTTCAACATTACATACCCCCGCTCGGCCCCGAGGTGCTCAGTTATTACGCTTATCGCCTCGTTGAGCACACTCTCGGCCTTTTCCTCCGTCAACTCGCCCATCCCTATACCGTTTAGCAAACCAACCGTTGACTCGTTCTTACTTGCGGTAGTAGCGTTTTCAACCGAAATTTCATCATTATTTCTTGTCATATTCTCACATTTTCCCTCAAAAGTGACCGGCTGCAACTTGTTGGAAATCGTACCCAGACCGTCACGGGCCAAATTACCATGATTTATCGAATCTTTTTCAAGAGGCCTTAATCTGAATTTCCACTTTTTATACAAAGTACTGACAGGACGTTAAAATGTGCAGCCGGAATTCTGTTGAGTCCTATAAGTCTCCGGCTGCAGTTGTCGGCAGCTTTTACTTTTTGCCAACACGCCACCGGCGCGACTTTATTCCTTAAGTCGGTTGTTAATGCTGTCGATATGGTTTCAGATATACACTTAGGCGATAACTGTGCGCACAATGAAGCGGTATCCAAAAACAGTGCAATATGAAAAAAGAGAGTGAAAAGAAAAAGCAGGACGCCGTAGTCTCATTTCTTTTAGAGGAGAACATCCTCGACGAGGCTCATGTTGACGACCTTGTCAGCGCGGGCGATGATTCCGGCAAAAACCTTATAAGCATCCTCAAGAGCCGAAATCTTGTCGATCAGGACCAACTGACAAAACTTACCGCGATAACCAATAATATTGAGTTCGTGAACCTTTCTCCGGACATGATAGATCCTGTGGCGGTCCGCCTCGTTTCATTTGACCTCGCCCGCCAGCACAATCTTATACCTGTACGAATTGAAAAGGACAAACTCTGTGTGGCAATGAGTTCGCCCCTTAATCTATCCGCAAGGGATACGATCACCACCAAAACAGGCTACAAGGTCGTCCCCTTTGCCGCAACCACCGAAGCAGTTAAGCAAGCCATCGCTTATCACTTCAATGTGGAAAGCGTTACAAAGCAAGACATTGTCGCAATGAGGCTCAAGTATTCGGCCGACACCGATTCAAAAGGCAAAAAAGCGAAAGGCCAATCCGCCAAGGTTGCTGATGCTCCCATTGTCCGCCTGGTCGATTCCATTATAATAGGTGGTATCGATGCCCGCGCCAGCGATATACATATAGAGCCCCAGGAACCCGATATGCGCGTACGATACCGCGTCGATGGTATTCTCCTCGAGGCACTCCAAGTGCCCGCCTCGGCCCAGCTTGAGGTTATCTCGCATATCAAGATACTTGCTGATATGGATATATCCGAGCGAAGACTCCCCCAGGACGGCCACATAAATGTTCAGCACAATGACAAGGAATATGATTTGCGCGTCTCATCTTTGCCCGCTACCGGCGGCGAAAAAATAGTCGTCAGGATTCTCGATCCCAGCACCGACCTGAGGTCTCTCGACCGGATCGTCAGTTCCACCTCGGAAGAACACAAAAAATTTAAGTCACTGATAAGCAATCCGTACGGTATGATCCTCCTGACCGGCCCGACAGGCAGCGGTAAAACCACCACTCTATACTCAATGATGCAGGCTCTGAATACATCGGAAAGAAACATCGTGACCGTCGAAGATCCTGTCGAATATCGCTTGCAGGGCGTTACACAGGTCCAGGTAAAGCCACAGATAGGCAGAACTTTCGCCTCAGAGCTAAGAAATATTGTAAGACAGGACCCTGATATTATCCTCGTCGGTGAGATTCGCGACCTTGAAACCGCCGAGATCGCAGTAAGCGCCGCTCTCACCGGCCACCTTGTATTGAGCACTTTGCATACCAACGACGCCGCACGTGCAATATCGCGATTTATTAATCTCGGTGTTTCCTCGTTCCAACTGGCCTCTAGTCTATTGGGTATTGTCGGGCAAAGGCTTATACGAACCATTTGCTCCGAATGTATACTGCCCCACAAACCAACCAGTGGTGAACTCGGGTTTCTATCTACCGGTAAAGACGATGAGCATATCGACAAAGGGTCTACACTTTACCGGGGCGCTGGTTGTGGCGCTTGCCGCAACACCGGCTACCGTGGCAGACAGGCCGTTTACGAGATATTGGAAGTCAGCCGTACTATAAGGGATATGATCGTCGAAAGGGCCTCCGACGACCAGATAAAGTCTGAAGCCATAACGCAAGGCATGAAAACCCTAAAAAAGCAGAGCATCTCTCTGGTCTTGCAGGGCACCACCACATTGGAAGAATTGCTTCGCGTTATTGATGTGAGGGAAGATTAATGGCTGTCTATAATTACACGGCAAAAGACTCGAGTGGGGGCGAGTTTTCCGGCGTTTACACAGATATCGACAGCGCAAGCGCCCTGCGGGCTGAGTTGAGCAAGATGGGCTACTCTCTTGTCAAGGCGCGCCGGGAAAGGAATACCGTTCAAAGAAGAAGCGGTAAGATAAAACAAGCCGAGATTGTAGCCTTTGCCTATGAGTTTGCCGGAATGTACACTGCCGGGCTTTCCATAACCAGATGCCTCGAAACATTTGAAGAACAGACCGAAAACCCGGTTCTTAAGTCAATAATCTCAGATATCAAACAACACATCGAAACAGGTTCGAGCCTGAAAGACGCTTTTGAGAAATACAGACACATCTTTTCAGACTTTTTCCTTGGAATGATCCAAGCCGGCGAAGCGGGCGGCAAACTCGGAGAAACCCTTCAAATGGCCGCTGTTTATCTCGAAAAGCAGGCCGAATTGAAAAGGAAGGTCAGGTCGGCTTTTGCCTACCCCATAGTGGTCGGCCTGATGTGTCTGTTCATTGTCTCAATCCTCGTTATCTTTGTAATACCCGTATTCCAAAAACTGTACAGTCAGCTTCACGTTGCACTGCCGGCGCCTACTTTGCTCCTTATTGCCTTCAGCAAAGGTGCCAGAGAATATTGGTGGATTACTCTGATTAGTATTTTCCTGATAGTGTTTGTGACTCGAAAACTATATAGAAATCCGTTCATTAAAGCCAGAATCGATTTTTTCAAGCTTAAAATGCCCATTTTTGGCAGACTAAACAAAATGGTGGTCGTCAGCCGTTTTGTACGAACTTTTGCAATGATGTCCTCTGCCGGCGTTTCAGTAGTTGAGGCACTGGAACTTGCAAGGCAGGTGGCCAACAATAATGAAATGAAGAAAATCGCTAAAACCATTCAGCAAGAGATAATGACCGGCAGCACCCTTGCTTCCCCCATGTCCCGCTACCCCATCTTTCCACCAATGATAATACAGCTGGCTGCGGCGGGTGAAGAGGCCGGTATCCTCCCCGAAATGCTCACAAAGGGCGTTGATTTCCTCGATAACCATATTGAGAGGTTCGTTAAGTCCCTCCTCCTCAAAATCGAGCCTGCTTTGAGCATTATTATGGGAGCAGTGGTTGGTTCCATCCTCTTAGCGGTGTACCTGCCCATGTTTGACTATATGGGCCATGTCAAATAAGAAAATGTTTAAAACATCAATACAGGGCATTACTTTTACTGAACTGCTCCTAATTGTGCTGATATTAGTGGTATTGTCAGTCGTTGTAATTCCGCAAATAACCCAAAGTGCCCAGGAGGCAAAGCAAAACGATTGTGACGCAAACGTCGATGCGATCAACTCCGCCATCGAGATGTTCAACGCTGATAATGGCGCCTATCCTGCGACGTTAGCGGACGTAATCGGCACTAAAGGGACACTGACGCCCTATTTTCCCGATGGTCCGCCCCAATGCCCCCTCGGCGGAACCTATCTAATGGATGTCAAGCAAAGGGTTACCTGCAGCCATAACCTGGCCCAGCGGCCAACGCCATACTTTGAATGAGCAAAATTCACCAACGAAAAAATATAAAAACTTTCAAAGTGCCCGCAACTTTTTGTCGATAACTGTCTGGAAGGATGGAAATTTATTAGAAAAAGAGGGTATTAAAATGATTCGAACGACAAACAGAAAAGCTGTTACCTTAATCGAATTGCTGATTGTTGTGCTCATTCTGGCGGCTCTGAGCGCTATTGCCATTCCGCGTATATCACAGAGCGCATCAACCGCCAAGCAAAACGCCTGCAAAACAAATATTAGCGTGATTAACTCAGCCATCGAAATGTACGCTGCCGACAACTACGGTTCGTATCCCACCGACAACGCTGATATGCAGACCAAAGTGACCGGTAATACGACCTATTTCCCCGACGGCCCACCAACTTGCCCCCTCAGCGGGACCTATACAATGGACGCCGGCACCAAGAGAGTTAGCTGCAGCCACTAAGACCAGCGCAGATTGTAGGTAACCTCTGTACGATTTGTTGGCACTTTAATACAAGGATGGCTCGCAGACCGAAACTGTGACCATCCTTGTTGTTTTTTTGATTGGTTCAGGCAATGAAAAGGCAGGCCTATTCTATTATCGAATTGATTGTTGTTGTGCTGTTCCTCGCAGCATTTGCCGCTGTCGCCATTCCGAGGCTCAATTTTTCCGCCATCACAAAAAGCAAAACCGACTGCCTTGCCGGAAAAATCGTCACCGACCTTCGTCGCACACGTACCCTCGCCATTTCCAGTGCCGCAAATAATACCGAAGGCTTTGGACTGTATATGGTCGGTTCCTCTCCATACAGTGGCTATGAGATAAGAAACATTAACACCAGCGAAGTAGTGGATTCGCACACGATAACGCCCGGCATCAGCTGCACCGGCGGAGGAACCTTCAAATTTGGCCCCTTCGGCGACCTGTTAGCCGGAAGCGATACCGACCTTACCGTCTCGGCGGAGGGAAAAATCTTTACCATCAGCATCATTGCAGCGACAGGTACGGTAAAATGCGTCGAGAATTAACCACACCGCCGCCGATTGCAGCCCGCCAAAAAAGAAAATCAGGCGGATTTACTTTCACCGAAGTTATTGTCGCATCAACATTGCTGCTGCTTGCAATGGTTCCGATTTTGAGGGCCCTTACCCAAGCCCATCTCAGCTCCGTGGTTATCGAGCGAAAGACCCGCTGTCTTACGCTCGCCCAGACCAAACTCGATGATGTAAAGGCACGATCAATCTATGACTTCAACGGCACAACCACGGAGAATAATGTATCTCTTGACGGCGCATACCTGTGCACCGTAGGAGTTAACGTCGCAGGTGCCAACCTGAAGCAGGTAACTGTTGAGGTCGGATATGACCTCAATGACAACAATATCCTCGGGGCCGATGAAGTCGAGATTGAACTGGTTACTTACATCGCCAGAAGGTGGTAGGAGTAACCCCGTACGTCATTCTGAACGTAATCCTGCGTAGTCTTTACGAAGCAGGACGAATTGAAGAATCTCACACGTCCTAATGGTCTGGGATTCTTCGCCTACGGCTCAGAATGACATTTTTCTGTTTTGATATAGTTCCTTAGAGCCCCGGTGGTTGAGTGAACTTATAGGACTTTTTTACCCGCCTTAAAATTTATTTTTTTATGGTTCCTATTGCCCGATAACCCAGCCCGAAAAAATTACCTGATAACTGGATTTCTTGCCGCTTTTTTATCTTCTGCTTTCCGGCAAAGCGGCCCAAAAACTTTCCTAACTGCATCGTCTATTATGTCGATATTGAGGGTGTTCGTCATGAGAGTATGCGCGTTTTTTTATAAGGGCCGAAGTCATGGATAATAACAAAGCCGCCGGCGATAGAAATAATGGCTTAACTCTGCTTGAGATGGTGATATCTCTGGCGATGATGGCCGTTATATTTGCGGCAATCCTTCCACAGTTCAGGAACATACAGAACAGTTGGGCCTCCAAAGAGGGTGGCGCTGAAGCCGTCCAGAATGGCAGAGTGGTGATGGACTTTTTAACCCGTCACCTTAGAAAGGCCGTTAAGATAACCGCTGTAAGTGATCCGGCTGAAACCAACGGATACATAGAGTTCGAGGATAATACCGGTGCCACCATCCGATGTGACATCGGCGCAAACAGCTACATTCAATATGGCAACGTGGCCGAAGGGCTTTTTGATCTGGCCGGGCCGGTCAGTAAATTGAAGTTTACCTGTTATGCTATGGGCGATTTAGACACACCCACAACGGATGTGGACTTTATTCGGCTGGTGAAGGTAGAGACAACACTGACTAACTCAGCACCGTTGGGCCAGGATAAAAACTTCTTTACAGCAGCCTATTTGCAGACTAACTGGTATAGTGCCGATGTTTTCCCGAATAGCTCTTACGAATTTAATCATGCCAAAACAAAAACACCGGTTGTGTTAAATATAACCGGTAATCGTTATCTTTGTGCATATACAGGTGAAGGGGATGACGGCTGGGCAGTCGTCTTGGCCGTTGATATGGATACGTGGAAAATTACAGACAGGACCCACTTCGAGTTTGACGACATAAAAGGCAAGTCACCTGCACTTTCAAAGATCGAGGATGAATATTACCTTTGCACATATTCGGGCGACGGAGATGTCGGCTGGGCAAAGGTTTTAAATGTTAATATGTCCAATTGGCACGTCACTACCGAAACGTCATTAAATTATGATGCAGTCAGGGCCAAGGATTCGGCATTGGCAAAGATCGACGATGAACATTACCTTTGCGCGTATTCTGGTCCTGATAAGGATAAGGGCTGGGCCGTGGTGCTTACTGTTGATGGTGCTACATGGGATATCACAAAAGAAACGCCATACGAATTTGACGCTGCAAAATGCAAGACACCTGCACTTTCAAAGATCGATGACGACCATTACCTTTGCGCATATTCAGGCGATGGAGATGACGGCTGGGCCGTGGTGCTTATTGTTGACGGTGCTACATGGGATATCACAAAAGAAACGCCATTCGAATATGATACTGCAAAAGGCAAAACACCTGCACTGGCAAAGGTCGATGACCAACATTACCTTTGCGCGTATTCTGGTGATAAGGATAAGGGCTGGGCCACGGTATTGACGGTTGATAATACTACTTGGAATATCACCAAAGGAACATCATTACTGTTCGATAGCAAAAAAGGTAAGGCAATAGCACTGGCTGAAATTCCATATTTACCGGCAGGTGTTTCAAATCGAACTGATTATCTTTGTGCTTATAGCGGCGATAAAGACCATGGTTGTGTGGCCACCCTGAGGGTGAATGAGATTACATGGACAATTACCAGGGGCAATCCTTACGATTATGACGACAATGATGCCGACTTCATCGTGTACGAAGATGATAAGGCTAAAACTCCGGGACTTTGTACCATAGACAGTATCCACTTTCTTTGTGTCTATCCCGGCGGCCAACCAAGAAAACGTGATAAAAAAGGAGGTGGAGGGGGTGGAGGATGTGAAGAAAAGGATCATGGCTGGGCGATTGTTTTAAATGTTAATCCTCCTTTGGAGCCATAGACATGTTGCTGTCAAGAATTACATTTGCTACTTCCCGGCACACCCACAAAGGAGGTGCCCCTGATCTGTTAAAAGTTGATGATACACATTATCTTTGTACCGAGGAATTGACATTATGAGTAACGCATGTAGAAAATCGCTTTTCAAAGGCCTGACGATAATAGAGATGATTATCTCTCTTGCTATAATGGCGGTCATCTTTGCAGCCATATTGCCACAGTTTAAGAATATCCAGAACAGCTGGGCCTCCAAACAAAGCAACGCCGAGGTACTGCAGAACGGCAGAATACTCATAAGCCATTTGAATCAAAACCTTGCAAAGGCTGTACAAATAACCGCCGTCAGCGACCCGTGCAACACTACCGGCTTCATAGAATTTGAGGGTAATAACGGGGTAACCTACCGATTCGACATAGGTGCGAGCAACTATGTTGAATTTGGCCCCGTAGGAAATCTTGCGGACTTGGCTGGACCGGTCAGCCAACTGCAGTTTACCTGTTACACACTCTACGATTTAGACACACCCACAACGGACGTAGATACTATCCGCCTCGTGAATGTAGAAACAGTCCTGACCAACGCCGGCCCCGGCCAGGACAAAAACTTCGCTACCTCAACTTATTTGAATACTAACTGGTTTAGTACCAGTTTTCTCCTGAGGGGCTCTTACGAGTTTAATCATGCCCAAACAAAAACACCGGTTGTGTTAAATATATCCGGTGATTATTATCTTTGTGCATATACAGGTGACGGGGATGACGGCTGGGCAGAAGTCTTGAAGGTTAATACTAATAACTGGGATATAACCGAAAAAACGTCGCTTGAGTTTGACAACATAAAAGGCAAGGCACCTGCACTTTCAAAGATCGATGATGAACATTACTTTTGCACATATTCGGGCGATGGAGATGTCGGCTGGGCAATGGTACTGACAGTTGATAGTGCTCCATGGACAATCACAAAAGAAACATCATTAAATTATGATGCAGTCAGGGCCAAGGATCCGGCATTGGCAAAGATCGACGATGAAAATTACCTTTGCGCGTATTCTGGTCCTGATAAGGATAAGGGCTGGGCCGTGGTGCTTACTGTTGATGGTGCTACATGGGATATCACAAAAGAAACGCCATACGAATTTGACGCTGCAAAATGCAAGACACCTGCACTTTCAAAGATCGATGACGACCATTACCTTTGCGCATATTCAGGCGATGGAGATGACGGCTGGGCCGTGGTGCTTATTGTTGACGGTGCTACATGGGATATCACAAAAGAAACGCCATTCGAATATGATACTGCAAAAGGCAAAACACCTGCACTGGCAAAGGTCGATGACCAACATTACCTTTGCGCGTATTCTGGTGATAAGGATAAGGGCTGGGCCACGGTATTGACGGTTGATAATACTACTTGGAATATCACCAAAGGAACATCATTACTGTTCGATAGCAAAAAAGGTAAGGCAATAGCACTGGCTGAAATTCCATATTTACCGGCAGGTGTTTCAAATCGAACTGATTATCTTTGTGCTTATAGCGGCGATAAAGACCATGGTTGTGTGGCCACCCTGAGGGTGAATGAGATTACATGGACAATTACCAGGGGCAATCCTTACGATTATGACGACAATGATGCCGACTTCATCGTGTACGAAGATGATAAGGCTAAAACTCCGGGACTTTGTACCATAGACAGTATCCACTTTCTTTGTGTCTATCCCGGCGGCCAACCAAGAAAACGTGATAAAAAAGGAGGTGGAGGGGGTGGAGGATGTGAAGAAAAGGATCATGGCTGGGCGATTGTTTTAAATGTTAATCCTCCTTTGGAGCCATAGACATGTTGCTGTCAAGAATTACATTTGCTACTTCCCGGCACACCCACAAAGGAGGTGCCCCTGATCTGTTAAAAGTTGATGATACACATTATCTTTGTACCGAGGAATTGACATTATGAGTAACGCATGTAGAAAATCGCTTTTCAAAGGCCTGACGATAATAGAGATGATTATCTCTCTTGCTATAATGGCGGTCATCTTTGCAGCCATATTGCCACAGTTTAAGAATATCCAGAACAGCTGGGCCTCCAAACAAAGCAACGCCGAGGTACTGCAGAACGGCAGAATACTCATAAGCCATTTGAATCAAAACCTTGCAAAGGCTGTACAAATAACCGCCGTCAGCGACCCGTGCAACACTACCGGCTTCATAGAATTTGAGGGTAATAACGGGGTAACCTACCGATTCGACATAGGTGCGAGCAACTATGTTGAATTTGGCCCCGTAGGAAATCTTGCGGACTTGGCTGGACCGGTCAGCCAACTGCAGTTTACCTGTTACACACTCTACGATTTAGACACACCCACAACGGACGTAGATACTATCCGCCTCGTGAATGTAGAAACAGTCCTGACCAACGCCGGCCCCGGCCAGGACAAAAACTTCGCTACCTCAACTTATTTGAATACTAACTGGTTTAGTACCAGTTTTCTCCTGAGGGGCTCTTACGAGTTTAATCATGCCCAAACAAAAACACCGGTTGTGTTAAATATATCCGGTGATTATTATCTTTGTGCATATACAGGTGACGGGGATGACGGCTGGGCAGAAGTCTTGAAGGTTAATACTAATAACTGGGATATAACCGAAAAAACGTCGCTTGAGTTTGACAACATAAAAGGCAAGGCACCTGCACTTTCAAAGATCGATGATGAACATTACTTTTGCACATATTCGGGCGATGGAGATGTCGGCTGGGCAATGGTACTGACAGTTGATAGTGCTCCATGGACAATCACAAAAGAAACATCATTAAATTATGATGCAGTCAGGGCCAAGGATCCGGCATTGGCAAAGATCGACGATGAAAATTACCTTTGCGCGTATTCTGGTCCTGATAAGGATAAGGGCTGGGCCGTGGTGCTTACTGTTGATGGTGCTACATGGGATATCACAAAAGAAACGCCATTCGAATTTGACGCTGTAAAATGCAAAACACCTGCACTTTCAAAGATCGATGACGAACATTACCTTTGCGCGTATTCCGGTCCTGATAAGGATAAGGGCTGGGCCGTGGTGCTTACTGTTGATGGTGCTACTCGGGATGTCACAAAAGAAACACCTTTCGAGTTTGATGCTGTAAAATGCAAAACACCTGTATTGGCAAAGGTCGATGACGAACATTACCTTTGCGCGTATTCTGGTCCTGATAAGGATAAGGGCTGGGCCACGGTATTGACGGTTGATAATACTACATGGAATATCACTAAAGAAACACCAATCGAGTTCGATAGCATAAAAGGCAAATCAATGACACTGGCTGAAATTGCATATTCACAGCCGGGCGTTTCAGATCGAACTGATTATCTTTGTGCATATACCGGCGACGCGGACATTGGTTATGCGACGATCCTGAGTGTGAATGAGTCCACATGGGTAATTACCCCGGGCATTCCTGGCGAATATAACGAGACTGAAATCGTCGTGTTCGAAGATGATAAGGCCAAAACTCCGGGATTTTGCGCTTTAGACAGTACCCATCTTCTCTGTGTCTATTCCGGCAGCCCGCCTAAGATGTCTAAAGAGGAAAAAGAACAGTATGAAGGTTGTTTAGAAAAGGATCATGGCTGGACGGTTGTTTTCGATGTTCATCCTCCTTTGGAGCCATAGACATGTTGCTGTCAAAAATTACATTCGTTACTTCCCGCCACACCCATGAAGGTGGTCATGATCTGTAAAGTTGACCCGAATGACATATCCTTTGTTTAATAGTCTGGAAAAATACAGCCTTTTAATTCTTGTAGTTATTGCTTAGGCTGTAATTTCTGTAAATATCCCTGCAACGTGGCTGCGGCTTCTTTCTGACCATTTCGCAGCATAAAAGCAATAGCTGCCTGCAGATGAATAGTCGCTTTTTCCCACTTGCCTTGAGCCTCAAGATTCTGCACAAATAAAAGGTGACCATTTACGTCAAGGGGATTGGCGTTTACCGCTTTTAGAAAGTGTTCGCCTGCTTCGTCAAAATTTTTCGTTGCATTAAGTGACCTGGCTAAAAGAATATGCGTCTGGGCCGAGTCAGGATTGCTTAGCAGTTCCCTGCGATATTCTTCAGCAGCCAGGTGAAACTGTTCAGAGGCCTGTCTGGATTTGCCGGCTTTGTTCAGGACTCCCGCCAGATTGAAGTGGGCATTGGCGGTGTTGATCATTAGTTTATTTTCATAAATATAGTTCAGAGAATTTTCAAATGCCTCACAAGCTTTATCCCATTTATGCAGTTTGGAAAGAACCAGCCCCATTTCGTTATACATCCTGACAGACGTTGTTGAATCGATGTCAATAATTTCCTGATATTTCCTGACGCTGGCATCGAGCATCCCTTGATGGGAAAGTTCCTGGGCTTCTTTGAAATATTCGCCCACCTGAAACTCTTTTGACTCGGCACGAACCACAGGTACCAGCAGATTTTCTACCGGCGCATAGTCATCAGTCAATACAAGCCCGCGACTTTTTTCTCTAAGTTCCTGCATATCAGATTGACTCAAATACCATAGATTTTGGTTCTTACTTTTATAATTTGAGCAAAGCTCTTCAACATCAAGATCATGTTTTGAGGCAAAAACAACAAAAGTGTTATAAGATGCGTGGGAAGTGTCGCCGCGTGTTACAACGTAAACATAAGGAAATGTTTTCTCGAGAGTATTGACAACTGAACCAAGCAATAAGCTGCTCTCAAAAATATCTATCAAGTTGAGCATGTACACGCCGTTATCTGTAAGCAATTGTTCGATCTTCTCATTAAATTGCAATGTTGTAAGATGATAAGGTATAGAATAATTATTAATGGTATCGTTATAGATAAAGTCGTAACGAATTTTCTGTCCGTTTTTAAATTTCTGCTCAAGCAGAGTTTCGATATAATTTCGCCCATCCATTGTAAATATTCTTATTGAACTGTCTCTTTCAAGACCGAAAGCATTCATCGCAGCCTCGGTAACACCCGGGTCAATTTCCACCACATCGATTCGGCTGCCGGGCCAAACCTTTTCAACATATCTCGGATAAGCGTATCCTCCGCCCCCAAGCATCAATACATTTAATCTGGCATCTGCGCCACTTAACCCACCGGTTACAGCGGCGAAAATGTGGTGGTAGAAGTATTGAAGATTCAAGTCATCACCCATTATTATTTCACTGTGTTTGAGTCTGTCCTGTACAAAAATACGGCGGTCTGGAACAGAAGAAACTTTCTTTACCGCAACATAACAATATGGCGTTTCATCTTCGTAGATAATATTCTCATCCACCGACCCTCTAAGCGCAAGAGTTGAACCGCTTTGCTCAGCCCAGTCCCACGGAGCAACCCCCATCACAAAAACACAGGTAAAGACTGCCGCCAAAATATACAGTGGCCAAAGACGAACGCAATATAATATAGCTATCAACAAAAGTACGAATGCAATGGTCCAGATTATGGCAATACAGCCCATTTGAGCTATCAGTAAATATCCTGCCGAGAAAGTGCCGGCAATACTACCAGCTGCTCCCCAGGCATAGATCTGACCAACGGGTTTTTCCTGTTGGTAAACCACGTTCCAGGGCCATCTTTGCAACTATAGGGCTTATAGCCCCCAAAAATGTAGAAGGCGGCAAAAACACCAGGCAAACGTGAGTGAACACGCGAAGCGGCCAATCAAAATTCCATAACCATGTCCAGTTGCCAATGAGATTATTTAGGATTATGGTCACAATACACCCAACAGACGAAACAGCAAATAGCCAGGCCAAAGATTTCTTGGCTTTGAAATGGTCGGCAATATGACCACCGATGTAGTTGCCTAATGTAATACCGCCCAATACCACACCTATAACCGATGTCCAGGTATAGAGGCTTGAACCGAGAAAGCGGGCAGTCAGACGACCTGCAACAAGTTCAAGAACCATTATGCAGAAACTTGTGATAAATACTGTAAGACTTGGAACAAATAACGAGTTGTAACGCGATGGTCCTTTTATTTCATTGGGCTTTGTTTCCATAATTAATCGCTATTTCCCATATAACATTGTATATCCTTACCCAGCTACACCGCTAAGTCTCATTTCTAATTAGAATACCTAATGGGGCACATATTTGATAAGTAGCCGTAGTGTTATTATCGGTTAAATCGAATAATATGTTGACTAATCTGTCGGAAGCCTTGTCGTTCTGACGGTTAATCCCGCAGACTGGACTATCATCGGAGCAACACCTTTTGTTTTTGACCTCGGCAACGGTGTGGATTCTGAACTTTGTCAAATAGATGCTACTCATTATCTTTGTACCGGGGAGTTGACATTATAAGTAACGCCTGTAGAAAATCGCTTTTCAAAGCCCTGACGATAATGGAGATGATTATCTCTCTTGACATAATGGCCGTCATCTTTGCAGCCATATTGCCTTCCCGCCTCGAATTCCACACTTGACCTGCCTGAAGAGCGATAAACTTATGGGACGTTTTTGCTTCAGACTTTTCCATGCAAGCAATCCTTTTGTATTTGCCCGATAAAAGCCCACCTTTGCTGACCAGAAGGGCAATTTAAGTCCTGTTTCTCCATAATTTTGTCACGGTACCAAGAACTCATTTTTTCCATAATCACCCACCGTTCTTAGACGATAAAACAGTGTCCCTGAGTGCTTCCGGATATGAACTCAGGGCCGAGGAAATCACACGAATTGAACTTGGAGGTTGTAACTGCATGGAAGTTAGAGCAAAAAATAATGGCTCCGTGATGCTGATAGCCATTTTTGCGATATCGTTGCTCAGTGCTATTGTCATAGGCATGCTTGGGATGAACACGGAGGAACTGCAGCTTATGAGCAATCAGACCAACCTGGTGTATGCCGCAGCTACCGCCGAAGCCGGTCTCAATGACGCTTTTGCTGAGATACGGAGCGATAACACGTGGAACACCGGCTTTACGGACAAGCCTTTTAACGGCGGCTCATACACCGTTACCGTCGAAACTTCGCCCGATCACATCGTCACCTCCACGGGCACTTCAGCCCAGGGCTTTGTCGCGAGAGTCAAAGCCAAAATAACGGTAGGCAGCACCAGTCCTTACGTAATAAGAATTGACAACCTTAGGATTAACGAATGAAGTTTGGAATTAAAACCTCCTTAGGTATCGATATCTCCGAGAACCAAATAAACGTCGCTTTGCTCAGGCAGCTCGGCAGCGAAATAGAACTGGTAAAAGCCGCCAGCGCCCCCGTGCCCAAAGGCGCAATAACCGGCGGCAACATCACAAACCCCACCTCGCTCGCCGGCGCTATAAAAAAGTTGCTTACTCAGAACAAAATTCGCAGGCAACCCGCAACCGTTTCTTTGGTTGCAAAGCCTATTCTTACACAAATCATCGACCTGCCCGACGACATACCGGAGAACCTTGGACAATTCATCCAGGCTGAAATCAGGCACAGCCCGGTGTTGGCCGGCAAAGAACCCCGTTACGACTTTTGTGGGCTTCGCACCACCGGCACCGAGACCGCCAACCGAGTATTCATAGGCGCAACGGACAACGAAAAAATCTCAACATTACTCAAAACACTGAGCCTTGCGGGTATCGAGGCCAGGTCTATCGAATTGGGAGTAACCGCCTCCATCCGCGCATTGTATGCCAACAGGATATCCGACAAATATGAGTGCAATCTTCTCTTCGCCTTTATTCACGGCTCCGTGATGACCATGTGCGTGTTCAGAAAAGGCGAGTTCGATTTTATCCGCTATATCGATATGGAAGCCCAGGCCGATGATTCGGCCGAGTCCATCGCCCGTTGCGAGGAGGAGATAAGCGCAGTCATCCAGTTCTACGATATTGAAGTTGAAGACGGCCCTAATAATAAGTGGGAGTTCGTTGTCGCTCTTGACAACACCACCATAGACACTCAGGACCTGGAATTCTTGCTGCAGAAAAAATTCGGCTCCGATGCGCATATATGTTCAGCAGCCACCACTTGCGTTGACATACCTGTCGCTCAAAGCGATTCCATTGACCGGGTATCTATAACCGCCGTTGGCCTGGCAATAAAACGCTTCGAGGATCCGGCCTCCAATATCAAAATAGATTTGATTCCCCCTGAGGCCGAAGACAGAAGAACCGCCAAAAGATTCATTCTTATAACCGCCAACGCTGCTGCGATTATTCTGCTGTTTATGTTAATAACGGCGGGCATTGTGAGATTTAAGCTCGCCCAAATCCGGCGCTCAATCCCACAGGCGCAACAGGGCGACCCCGTCGAAAATATGGAGCGGTTATTAAGGCGGCAAAACATTATAAAGGCCAAGGTTACCGAGCTTTCCGCCAAGAGCGCACAAATAAATGAAATCTTTGAGGGTGACAGCATCAGTAACTGGGCCGGGATACTGGACGACCTGCGTTACAGAGTACCGACTACGTTGTGTGTTACGCAGTTGAGCTGCCCCAAAGGATTAAGTTTTGAGATTGAAGGACAAAGTCTTTCCTACAGATCGGTACATCTTTTTGCCGAACAGCTGGGCCGGTCGGAATTCATCAAATCCGCCACTGTGGCCGAAACAAACAGGAACCCCCGAGTTGAAGGACTTATTGCTTATTTAATAAACTGTGAATTGGCAGATAACAGAGGACCACAAGAAGATGCTGACGGATAAACTAATAAAATCCAGCCCAAGCTCAAAAATATTCGTCTCTGTTTCCACTATTGCAATTGTGACATTGGCAACATACAGTTGGGTCGTTTCACCCCAGATCAGCTACCTCCACGCCGCCCAGCAGTACAAAACAATCGCTCACAGCACAGCAGAAAAAGCCACAAGCATTGAGGACCACATACGCAAACGCGAAGCTGAATTGGCCGGGCTGCATCGCGAAATCAACGGAATTCGGGATAGTTTTTTCACTTCCTACAAAGCTAAAGAATTTTTCAGCGACCTCGAGCTAATCGCGTTTCAGTACAGCTGCAATATCAGTTCGCTAACGTTCAGGTCCGCAGGCGCCATCGCCCCACACACCGGCCGGGAGCACTTCCCCAGTGTCGTCTTGAAACGTGCCGAAATCACACTTACAGGCCGGTACGACGGCATTATAAAATTCCTTGAAAGGCTGGGTGCCTATCAGGAACAAATATCCGTCGGCAGTCTGCTCATTAAAGTCAATCCTAACAATAACGAAGAATTAGTTTTTTCTATGTCCATCACAATCTACCTGATCGACGATAAGGAGACTATATCCAATGAATAGAACTAATGTAATCAAAACACTCGTTTGCTGTATAATGCTAATGACCCTCGGTTACACCAGTGAAGTGTGGTCCGAGCTCGACACCACAAATCAAAACATGCCGGACTCCATCGGAAAGAAAAACCCCTTCCAGATGGTGTCACCACTAATAGAGGCGAAGAATAACATAATTCAGAAAATGGTCGGTGCACAATCACAATCACAAAGTGCGGCAGCGTTGGAAGCAACCCCTGATCTTTTTATCGAGACCGTAATGCTCAAATTCCTTAAAGCCGCCAATCTTGAACGCGTCGTTTCGAATCTTACTTCGAGTTATGGCGTCGTCGCCGTCGATAACGAAACGAATTCCCTGATTGTCTCCGATGACAAGGGCAACCTTGAAAGAATAGTCACCGAGATTAGAAAAGCCGACCAGACCCCTAAACAAATCCTCGTCGAAGTCGTCATTGTGGATGTCCAGTTAAACGACGATACCGAAATCGGTGTGAACTGGGGAGACTACAACTTCGGAAGAGACGACACAAAACATACCTTTTCACAGAATCTTATTTCATCAGCCCTCTCTCCCAGCTCGGCATTAGCCGGGACTTTTACACTTATTCAGAGCGGTCTTGATGTCACCATAAAGGCACTACAGACAACACGTGATGTCGAGATACTCGCCAGCCCCCGTGTCCTCGTCGTCAGCGGTCAGGAGGCAATGATTAAAACCACCGAAGAAATACCATATACAGAACTTACACAATCTGTGGGAGGTGGCGGCGCAACTGGTACGGCGGCCAGTCCCATAACTTCGACAATGTTTAAGGAAGCCGGAATCATGCTTTCAGTCAAAGCGACCTTGACTGATGAGCAAAAAATTCTGTTGGCGATTGATGCCCAACAAAGTATTAACGCCGGTGTAGATGCAAGTCTGAACAGCCCGGTTCCGATAGTTGATAAAAGGGATGCCAAAACCAACCTGCTCATGGATGATGGTCAGGTTTTAGTCATGGGCGGCCTTAGAAGAAGGGAAAGGACACTTACTACAAACAAGGTGCCCTTGTTAGGTGACCTGCCGTTTGTAGGTTTTCTTTTCTCCAGTGATAAGACAGAAGTTGTGAATTTTGAACTTCTCGTCTTCATCTCGCCGCATATTTACAGAGGCGAATCCCTGACAGACGAAGAAATGGAAAGGTTTAATGAACTTAGAAACGCCCCCATACTGCAGCTCCCGGCACAGCGCCCGGAGTACGAAGCCGTCGATGCGGTGATGCCCTCTTACCGACAATAACAAGGCCGACAAAAATTTAAACAGTCCACACTGACCGGCTCTGAGTTTACACTCGGATGCCGTCAATACTAACCTCGTATGCACAGACGCCACAGCCCCATAGCCAGCTTATAGACTTATTAGAAACAGGCAATACCTCCTGGCCTCTGCGCGCAAAAAAGCCAGATTCCAGAACTAAGCAGAATCTGGCTTCGGAGGAGGGTGATGAAAAGCTAAAAATATAATTTTTTACGCTCTTATCGTTATTTTCATCGAATCTAATATAAGTATCGAGAAAACTCAATCCGTAACTTTAGACAATTCTCGCGAATAGTACATTTTTTTTTTGCCCGAGTCAAAGCTTTTTTTGCAAAAAAACAAAAAATTGCCCCTTTTTCGCTCATTGGCCGCCATCGCCTTAACGAAAAAAGCAAAAAATTTTACGCTTGATAACCTGACCTTGTTCGGATATTCTGATATCGAATAGCTTTTTAACGGAAGTGCTTATGAATAAACAAGTTACAATAGCCGATCTCGCTGAGTCAAAGCAGAAAGGCCAAAAAATAGCCGCCGTCAGCTGCTACGACTACACCTCCGCCCGTCTCG